>Ga0172375_10002916_pt1 | contig 26398 bp, 30 predicted proteins | sample LakKiv1m_FD_114537 | JGI IMG/M metagenome (GOLD analysis project Ga0172375, IMG submission 114537) | Freshwater microbial communities from Kabuno Bay, South-Kivu, Congo - kab_092012_11.1m | ecosystem: Environmental > Aquatic > Freshwater > Lake | place: Democratic Republic of the Congo...
CCGGCTAAATCCGCGTGTCCTGGCCGCGGACAAAGCACGGGGGAGAGCTTTTCTATGCTAGAGTCCTTGTTTTCAATAAGCAGGCAGATAGGGCTGCCCAGAGTCCGGCTGTTCTTTAAGCCGGAGATAATCTCGGCCCTGTCTTTTTCTATCTGCATGCGCTTACCGCGGCCGAATCCGGACTGTCTGCGTTTTAATTCCTGATTGATCTTAGCAAGATCAATTTTTAACCCCGCTGGCATGCCTTCCAAAACAGCCACCAGCGCCCTTCCGTGTGATTCACCTGCGGTCATAAATCTTAGCATAATTAAACCTCCTGATTATTTATTTCCAGAGCCCGCGCCTGTCTCCCCGCGCCTCCTGATATAATTTCAAAAATAGATCCGCATATTTAACATTAGGAGGGATAGTCATCAGGGAAGCGTATCCTTCCTGGACTATTCTGGCGTTAACGAATGTCCCGTCCTTTAGATGTACGTAGGCGAGCAGCCTTCCGTATTTATCGCGCCTTTCCACATCAAACTCCAGAGCCACGCGCTTGCCTTCTGCCAAATTCCTGGTAAACTCATAGGCACGCCTGCCTAACTTCTGGATCGTAGTTGCATCCTGATTTGTGCGCCTGGCATCCCGCTTGAGCTTATCGGATTCATGCATCTCCGGAGTGTCTATGCCGATAAGCCTGACCCTTTCTCCGCTTTCAAGCTGGAGAGTGTCTCCGTCGATTACCCTGGTTATGCATACATCGCTGTAGTTGTAAGACTTGCCCAAAGGGACGGTAAATTTACCGTCGTCAGAATAATACAGAGTAACCGGCCCGGCTGCATCAAGGCTTAAAACAGGCATTAATGATACTACTAGGACTGCTAAGAATAAACTCACTCTCCTGCTCATATTCAATACCCCCTGCACATTATATACTTGCCGCAATAAAACCTCCCAGCACTGCCACATCTTCGGTGCAGAATATCCGGGATATATTCTTATCAAAAAGCATATTCGCCTCAGCAGCAAACTCGTCATCACTGCGCCAGATCTTAATCAGGGCCGGCACGCCTTCAAATGCGCTTAGGGTTATAGCTACCTCTAGGCCCTCTACCCTGCTAGCCGCAAGGCCTGCGTTATTCAAAAGAATCCCGCTGGGATTATTCCCGTATTTCCTGATTATCGGCTCAATAGCGCGCTTTCTGAACGCCGGATAATACTGCTCTCCCGCTACGAGCTCCTTAAAAGAAATCCACTCTCCGCCCAGCCCGGGTAAACCGCTTATCCTGGAAGCCAGATAATGCAATATCAGTATAACGGCGTGATCCTTGGCCCTGGCATTACAGGATAACGATAATACGCTCCTGGCCTTGGAATCCAGGCTGTATTCATCAGCCAGGAATTTGACTGAAAGGTTATCCGGAACCCCTAACCTCTCCAGCTCCTCCCAGGATTTATCCAACGCCGCCGCATAACTCATTTTTAATGACGACACAACTTACGGAGCGCCTGCCTGACGGCAGGCAGGAAGTGAACGTAAGTTGTTGTCGGAATTAATCCTTGCTGCTTCGCTTTGCGAAGCAAAGCGGCAAGGATAAGTTCGGGCATATAACTTATCTCGCTTACGCTCTATAAGTTATGCCCTCACTTATTGTATTCTTTTTTATTAGATAAATCAATAATTTTAGATTATAATACCTGTATGCGCTATGACCCATTCCAACAGGAAGCGATTGATTATATAAATCAGGGGCTCTCCGTGATCGTTTCAGCACCCACCGGAGCGGGAAAGACTGCGATCGCTGAACATGTAATCTCAAGCTGCCTGAAAACCGGGGAAGGGGTAATCTATACCGCCCCTATCAAAGCGCTCTCCAACCAAAAATTCCGCGACTTCCAGAAGGAATACGCGGACGCTATCGGCATCCTTACCGGAGATGTCTCGCTAAACCCCGATGCCCCGGTGCTGATTATGACTACCGAGATCTTCCGCAACAAGATACTTGACCAGCCCCAAAGCCTCCAGCGCTACTCCTGGATAATCTTCGATGAAGTGCATTATATAGACAATCCTGAACGCGGGACAGTCTGGGAAGAATCGCTGATCTTTCTGCCGCGGCACATGAACATACTCTGCCTTTCCGCCACCATCCCCAATATAAAACAGGTAGCGGAATGGGTCTCTAAGATCCACGACAAGCCGGTAAAAACAGTGATTGAGGAAAAAAGGCCGGTGCCCCTGCATTTCTTTTTTCAATATCAAAACGAGATACTGGATAATATAAACAGGCTAAAAAAAATGGGCCTGGGCCGGACAAACAGGATTTCCGCGCTCATAAACTATATCCGCCAGAACGAAGGCCTGCCTTGTATATATTTTGTCTTCGGCAGGAGGCGCGCCGAAGAATTAGCCAAGGAATTATACGGCTATAGCTTCCTCAGCAATAAAGAGAGGGCGCAAATAACCTTTCTTTATGAGGAGCTATGCAGCCGCTTTGACCTGAAAGAAGACCTTACGGCGCAGGAGATGCACCCCCTTATTCAAAGGGGGGTTGCTTATCATCACGCCGGGATGCTCCCGACCTTAAAAGAAGTGATTGAACGGCTTTTTACCAGCAAGCTCCTGAAAGTAATCTTTACCACCGAGACTTTTGCCTTAGGCATAAATATGCCCAGCCGTTCGGTAATCTTTGACGATCTAAGAAAGTTCTACGGCCATTATATAAGGAATTTGAAAACGCGCGATTTCTACCAGATGGCAGGACGCGCAGGCAGGCGCGGCATGGATAAGGAAGGTTTTGTCTACTGCCGCATCAACCCGCGCAGGATAAGCTACGAAGAAGTATACCGCACTATCTACGGGCCGCCTGAAGAGGTCAGGAGCCAGCTAAACACCTCTTATGCCACTATACTCAATCTCTACCAGAAACACAAGGAAGAGCTCTTTGATATCTATCCCCTCTCCCTGCACTACTTCCAATCCAGGAAAAATGAACAGAAGAATGCCCTGCGTTTAATCGAGGCAAAACTGCAACTGTTGAAAGATTCAGGATATATCGAAGAGGGCCTCCTGACGCCCAAGGGAGAATTTACCAAGGCAGTATACGGCTATGAATTAATTTTAGCCGAGTTATACGAGGCTAAGATACTGGAGCAGCTGGATGAGTTCGGTTTGGGGATAATCGCCTCGGCAATAGTATTTGAGCCGCGTAAGAACCAGCATATACTGACACAGTCCAAAACCAGCCGTAAAATAAAAAGGATCTCGGAAATTATATATGCCAGGATCAAACAGAATGAAACCAAGCACCGTATATTTTCTTTCAGTAAACCCCCTTATTTTCACCTGAGCTCCTGCATGGAAGCGTGGCTTAGGGGTACCAGCTTCGATAAGATCCTCAAATACACCGATACTGACGAAGGAGAGATCGTACGCTACTTCCGCATGAGCGTTCAGATCTTAAGAGAAATATCAGAGTCCCCTGCTGCTTCTTATATCATCAAGGAAAGGGTCCGGGAAACCGTACGCGTGATTAACCGGGATATTGTTGATGCGGAAAAACAGCTCAGGGAAGGATAGGCTTAATCGAGCAGGTTTTTCTGCCCGAGGCAAATATATGCTTGTTTTTGGTTAACGCCAGAAGGCACAGGAATGCGGCCCTCTTTGCCCTGGGATTAACGCGAGGATGCGAGGCTATCATGCTTAGCCCCCTAATAAAGACTCTCTTATTCTCAAGATCCATCTAACCTACTCTCCGTAAACAAACTCTATTATCTGAATAAGGGCCCTGTCTTTAGCCATTGCTACGGAATTGAATAAGTCCGTAAGAAAAGACCCTGTTTTTGCGTTTGTTATGTCTATTATCGCATTACGCAGACCGGCGTTCGGCACATAACTTTCCGGCTGATTGGAAAAAGCCGCGCCTATTATCTCAGGGATCATCTGAAAACCTTCCGCAGAGCCAGCATCGCGCAGGCTGCGTATGATCATACCGGTAGATGCCCCTCCTATGCCTAGATTATAATCTTCTACGCTGCCGCCCACATTATACTGGAACTCATGGAACATATTAGCCCTGGATACCCCCCAGGAATCCTGGGTATTGTAGCCCATCCACACATAAAACTGGCCGTGATAAATTTGGTTTGCTCCCGCGTCATTATACTCTGCGCGGAAATCTGCGCCCATAGCAGTATCCAGGGTCCCGCCGCCTGCTGCTTCAGCATAACCGGGATCCAGCCCCGAGAGAACAACCAGGCTGCCCATGTTCGTATCAACCAGGGGGTCTACTGCGCCGCCCAGGCGCCCTTGCATATCTTCGTATTTCAATAAATAGCCGCTTGCGGCATTGCCTCCCGTAAATACTATTGTTAGATCCCTCACCACGGTGTCATATTTTTGCTGGATATCCATATCATTTCTTCCGCTGTATATTTCTACCGCTTTCCTGGCAACGTCTGTATAAAGCTGGACTCCCGGAGTCCCTTGCGCGCTCAAATTTTCGGCATAGTCTCTGAGGTAGGCTATGGTCTCCACCTCAAATGTTACAGGGTCTTGGGCCGAAGGGTAAGGCGGACCACCCTCTGCGGGTGAAACAGTATCGACATCATCCAATACCATAACCTCGGCAGCCGACCTCCATCCTCCGGAACGCAGCGTAGGCATATATTCTTTGTTAGCTCCTCCCCCTACCTGCTCCCCAGCCTCCCTGGCCCAGGCAACCGGGTGAGCTAGAAAAGAAATAAACAGGGCCAGTATAACCAAATTCGCGGTTATTGCTTTCTTTCTCATTACGAAATCTCCTCTTTAAAACAAAAAACCGAGTCGCCACAATTTCGGCAGCTCGGTCCTGATATCAATTAAACCGAATGCACCTTGGCGATCCGTGGCTTTATCGCTAAGGAAACTATCCTAAAAAATTAGAGAACAGGCATAGTTTATCAATTAAAGTATATGTTCCCTTTTTTGAGATTACAACCCTATAGCCTGTTTTTTGGAAAGCGCTTTCAGGGCTAGAAACGCACCTGCTCTCCGACCTTAATAGCATTGCGGTTGACAAAGCCGGAGCTGACCTCCAGGACATACCTGGCCGGGCCGCAGGGTACAATGTTTTCGCATTGGCCCTGGCAGGGGGGGTTATTTGTTTTTATATCGATTATCCTCTTATCCTGGCTGATCCAGATTATATCCAGCGGAATATACATATTCTTCATCCAAAAGGCATGAGGTGCTTCCTGGTCAAAGACAAAAAGCATGCCTTCTTTCTCGGGAAGGCTTTTCCTAAACATCAGGCCCTGCTGCCTCTTGGGAGCTGAATCAGCCAGCTGGGCCCGCAGGCAAACCTCACCCAGGCAAACTTGCCTGCTAGAGCTCTGCCTGCAGCCGGTTAAAAATATAACCCCAAGGAAAAGAATGGATAAACGCGTTATAAGGTTATGCATTAGAAAGGGTTTTTACCTGCCTTATAATTTACGTAATCCCGGATAATATTTTTGTGGTCAAAGGCAAACTGCATATCCTCGATATCGCTTAGCTTAATCACCTTTATCCCTTTAGCATCATCCCCTGCCTTTGGTTTGCCTTTGGCCTTTGCAATAAATACAGTGCCTATGGTGTGAAAACGCGGGTCGCGGCCAAACATAGAGTAAGTATGGAATTGTCTCAAACCCGATATATCCAGGTCCGTCTCCTCCTTAGCCTCCCTGACCACTGCCTCCTCGAGGCTCTCTCTATAATCCACAAACCCGCCTGGCAGAGCCCAGCCAAAAGGAGGATTACTCCTTTCGATAATAACTATACCTTCGTTTATCTCTATAATCGCATCCACCGTAATAAAAGGCCCTGCCTGGAGTTTTTGCGTAACATATTCCAGGTAGCCAAGCGCTCCTTTTTTAAACACCCGGTATGCCTCATCGTCATACAAACAAAAAATTATCTCTTTTAGGCCGGAGGTACTTTCGCGCAGATGCTTAAGTATCTCCTGGGAGATGATCTTGGCGCAGGCCAGAAGCGGAAAACCCCCCACACCGCAACCCAGGGCAGGAAAGGCAATAGACTTAACTTTTAGCTCTTCTGCCAAAAGCAGGCTGCTCTTACAAGAGTCTCTGACCTTAATCTCATCTGTCTTAAAATCCATCCCCATAGTGGCAGCATGAATAACGTATTTGGCGGGTAATAGACCCGCCGAAGTAGCTACTGCCTCGCCGATCTTGATCGGGCCTAATTTTATTGCCTCGGCCTCTATTATTGCCCCGCCCTTCCTCTTTATTGCGCCTGCCACACCACCGCCCATCTCCAGCCGGTTATTGGCAGCATTAACTATTGCCTCTACTTTCAACTCCGTAATGTCAGCCTTAACCAGTTTAATCTCGGTATCCTTTATAAACATCGCTTGCTCTCCTCATCTTTCCGATCAGAGGTTTTTATAGACCCCGTTGTAACCGCGCTGCGTTTTAACTGCCCTGAAAAAGACCAGCTGCGCTATTCTTGCGTTCTGTTTGAGCCGCAGGCCAAAGGTATTTTCTACCACCAGTATAAATTCGCTCCTGCCGCAAAACCCCGCATCCCAGACCGCAGTCTGCACAAAAGCTCCCATACGCAGAAGCGAACTGCGTGAAAAGGCAACCGCTATTAAATCATTGGGCAGTTTCACGGTTTCATTAGTCAATATCTTATAGCAGCCCTTTTTTAATTCCCACCAGCCGAACTTATCCTCTTGCTTCGCCTTCCCGGGCTCTATTGCCTGCGTCTGGGGCAATACCCTCTCTTTATTGGAGAAGTCCAAGGCTGCGGGAGAGCTGAATTCAGAAACCCGGCCTGCTGTCAGGTCAAAACCATTAGGCGTAAGCTGCGTATCCAGGTCAATAAAATCGCCAAGCAGCCCTTCTTCTTTTATCAGTTTTTCGATAACCTCCCTGCTCAGTATTGTATCAAGGAATTCTTTATCTCGCATTCTTAACCATCTTTCTGGCTAATTCTAAAGCCTCTTTTTTGTTTTTTAACCTGCCTATGGCCTGCAGCTCTTCTAACTCGGATAGAATCTTGCCGACCAAAGGAGAAGGAGTTAATTTTAACTTTTTTATAAGGTCATCGCCGTTAACCAGCCTGGGTGGTTTCTCTTCTCTGCTATTCCTGAAATATTCCCTGATCAGCCTCAATACTACTCTTTCGTGCTGCTGCCTGGACTCTTCCGATGTAAGCACCCCGCGCGTAGCCCTCTGGTCAGCCATAGAGAGCAGGAGCACGCTCAGGCCTTCTTTAGCCGTATCGCGGAAATAGCGGAACACAGCCCGCTTAGTAGGAGGCTCGCTATCCGCCAGATACCCCGGCCTTAAATGCCAGAAGACCATTTTGTTCAAGGCCTGCAGTTCATCGTTAGACAGCTTCAGGCGCCTGGCAATATCTCCTGCCATATCAGCGCCTATACGCTCGTGCCCGTGGAACTTTGTCTTGCCTTTTTCATGACGCAGCGCAGCGGGCTTTCCTATATCATGCAGGAGCGCTCCCAGTTTAATCAGGCTGCGCCTGCTTCTGGGGCCGCAGATAAACTCATCCAGATAACCCTGGATATTTTTGTTAGAACGCATCTGGAAAAATAACCCCTCCAGTTGTTTAAGCGTCTCCAGGGTATGCCGCCAGACATCCAGGTGGTGATAAGGCCCCTGCCTGAGGCCGCGCATAACATTAAATTCCGGAAAAACAGCTTTTATAACCCCAAGCTTATCCATAGATGAAATATTCTCAAAGGCCTCCCGCGAATCCAGGACCTTAAATAACTCATCGCGCAGCCGCTCCCCTGATACAGTAGATAATTTGGCTGCCTTGGCCTTAATAAGGACAAGGGTTTTCTCCTCTATCTTAAAACCAAGAATAGAAGCCAGGCTAAAAGCCCGCATTATCCTTAAGGGGTCTTCGTCAAAGCTCTCCCTTCCCGCTATCCTGATTATCTTGCTTTTTAAATCTTTCATCCCTGCGCAGGAATCAATAATTAGGGCCTCGGTGTCTTTGCCCGTGAACAGATCTTTCAACTCTAAGGCCAGGGTATTTATGGTGAAGTCGCGGTGCTTGAGGTCTTCCTGGAGGTCCTTGCCGCGGAAATCAGTAAAGTCCAGGGTGCAAATATTTTCCTTCATCTTTTTTACCAGCCGGCAGGCGCCGTGCTCCTTATCCAGGACCACGAAACCGGCTTTTACCTGCCTGGAAAGCCTGGCGCCAAAATTTATGGCATCTCCTTTAAGGCAAAAGTCAAAGTCAGGATTTGGCTTTTCTCTTTTTAATAGGCAATCGCGTAATATCCCGCCCACAAGGTAAAGCCTGACCTTATTTTTAGAGGCGAAGTCGTAAACCGGCTCCAGTATATCCAGATATTCTATTTTAAGTATGGGGGATTTCATCTTTTGTGCAGGCTATATCTTATGTATTGTTGCCGAAAGGGAGCCTAAATCTATCAGGGCAACGGTTGATTTTCCGGTCAGCCAGCCGCCGCATTCCCCCGGATTAACCAGGAGTTTCGTTTTTTGCCTGGAGACCTGCGGTTTATGCGTATGCCCGAATATAATCAGGTCCGCTGCTTCTCTCTTGGTATTAATCTGGTTCAGGTCATGGACGAGGCTGATCTGCCTGCCTTCCAGTTCTAACCTTAACGGCCCTTGTTGTATCCTCCCCTTAGAAATCAAAATAAGGCCCTTCTCTTCTCCGTCATTATTGCCAAATACCCCGCGCCAGTCGCAATCCAGCTTTTTTAAAACGCGCACCGTAAAAGGAGCCACAAAATCACCGGCGTGAAAGACAAAACCAACTTTGCGCTTATTAAAAAATTTAACCGCCTTCTCTAGTTTGGGAATATTGTCGTGGGTATCGGAGAGTACGCCGATCCTCATCATTGGCTTTGGTTGAATGCGCCGGCCTGCTTTATGATTTCATCTTCTACGAATATCGGCGCATGCGCCCTTACTGCCAGGGCAATGCAGTCAGAGGGGCGGGAATCAATAACCTTGACCGGCCCTGAGCCTGACTTGATAAACAGCTGGGCATGGAAGGTGTTCTCTTCTAACTTGTTAATAACCACCTTCTCGATGCTCGCCTGCAGGTTTTCCAGCGTGGAATAAAACAGGTCGTGGGTAAGCGGGCGGGGAGGATTGAAGCCGCTGATCTTGAGCTTGATCGCCGAGGCCTCACTTAAGCCTATTACGATAGGCAGCATCCTGCCTCCGTTTTTTTCTTTTAAAACAATGAGTTGATCGTGCCTTTTCTCATCAATGACGATCTTGGTCAACTCCATCTCTACCATGGCGTGTTTTCTCCTTTTATCTTACGCTACGGCTGCCGGATTTAGGTAGCGGGCGTTTCTCTTTATTCAGGATATCCTTAAGTTCAACCATAAACTGGCCTACGTCTTTAAATTGCCTGTATACCGAGGCGAACCTCACGTAGGCTACATCATCAATGGATTTGAGCCGTTCCATAACCAGCTCTCCTATCCTTGAAGAAGAGACCTCCCGGTCAGACTTCTTCTGTATCGCACGCTCAACCTGCGTAACGATATCTTCCATCTTCTCCATGCTTACCGGCCTCTTCTCACAGGCCTTAGTAACCCCGGAAAGTATCTTTTTACGGTCAAAGGGCTCCCTGCGACTATCCTTCTTTATTACCATGAGCGAGATTTCTTCTATGTATTCGTAAGTGGTAAAACGCTTGCCGCACTTGAGGCATTCACGCCTGCGCCTGATCGCAGACTCCTCCTGGGTAGAGCGCGAATCCACCACCTTGTCTTCTTTATATCCGCAGTGAGGGCATCTCATCTTATCCTTCGCACTTTGATCTTGGCTTCTTTCAGGAAATCCATGGCCATCTTATCCGGATAACCTTCACTAATGATAATTTCCTTAATCCCGGCATTGATCAGCATCTTGGTGCAGATTATACAAGGTTGATTGGTAACATAGAGAGCGCTGCCTTTAGTGCTTACGCCGTATAATGCTGCCTGCAGGATAACGTTCTGCTCCGCATGTAACCCCCGGCAGAGCTCGTGGCGCTGCCCCGAAGGGATCTTTAATTTGTCCCGCAGGCATAGCGTATCGATACAATGCCTTATGCCTGAAGGCGCGCCGTTATAACCGGTGGCTAAAATCTTTTTATCTTTTACAAGTACCGCTCCCACGCGGCGGCGCAGGCAGGTGGCCCTCCTGGAAACCAGAGAGGCTACCTCAAGAAAATACTCATCCCAACCCGGACGCCGGAAGCCTGATTTTGTCTTTTTCATTTTTTTATTCACCATTTTATAAGCTCCGGGTAAAGCGGGAATTTTCCAGCCAGTTCCAGCACCTTTATCCTGATCTCTTTTAGTTTTTTCGATTCACCGCTGGCCTCTATCGCTTCATTTATCAATCCGGAGACTTTGCGCATCTGAAACTCTTTCATCCCCCGGGTAGTCACTGCCGCAGTCCCCAGACGGATACCGCTGGTAGTAGCAGGGCCCTTCTTATCGAACGGTATCAGGTTCTTATTTACCGTTATCCCGGCCTCTTCCAGAGACCTGGAGGCATCCGAGCCGGTAATACCCTTCTCGGTCAGGTCTACCAGCATCAAATGCGTATCTGTGCCTCCTGATACTATGCGAAAGCCGTGTTTGGCCAGGCCGCTAGCTAGCTCCTTGGAGTTTTTGACAATCTGCCGCTGGTAACTCCTGAACTTCGGGCTTAATGCCTCCTGAAAAGCCACAGCCTTTGCCGCTATCACGTGCATTAGCGGACCTCCCTGTATACCGGGAAAAACCCTGCTATCGATCTTTTTGGCAAATTCTTTTTTACAGATCACAAAGCCTCCCCTTGGGCCGCGTAACGTCTTATGGGTAGTAGAGGTGACGAATTCAGCGTAAGGCACAGGAGAAGGATGTACCCCGGCAGCAACCAGGCCGGCGATATGGGCCATATCCACAAACAGGTAGGCGCCAACCTTATCCGCGATCTTGCGGAATTTCGCAAAATCAATCCTTCTGGGGTACGCCGAAGCGCCTGCCAGGATCATCTTAGGCTTGTGCCTCTTTGCCAGTTCAAGAATCTTATCGTAATCCAGGGTCTCTGTTTTTTTATCTACGCCGTAGGTAACTATGTTGTAAAACATACCTGAGAAATTATGTGGATGGCCGTGAGTGAGGTGTCCGCCGCAGGCCAGATCCATAGCCAGGACCGTATCTCCCAGCTTTAAAGCAGCCATATACACAGACATATTTGCCTGCGTACCGGAATGCGCCTGCACGTTTACGTGCTCTGCCCCGAATAGCTTCTTTGCCCGTTCAATAGCCAGGACCTCCACCGCATCCACATTATCGCATCCTCCGTACCAGCGGTTGGCCGGATATCCCTCGGCGTATTTATTGGTTAAAACCGAACCCTGCGCCGCCAGCACTGCCAGGGAGGTAAAATTCTCCGAAGCAATAAATTCCAGGTTTTCCTCCTGGCGCTTTATTTCGTTTTTTATCGCTGCATAAACTTCCGGGTCAATATCTTTTATGTAATTCATCTTGTTTTACACCTTATTCTTTCTTCGATATTCCTTATCTGATTGAGCCGCCTCTTGTGCCTGCCGCCCTGAAACTTTGTATTCAGCCAAACCCCTATTATTCTCTTCGCAAGTAGCTTGTTCACAAAAGCAGAACCTAAGACCAAGATATTGCTGTCATTATGCTCCCTGGCCAGGCGCGCTAGCGTTACGTTATGACAGAGGGCTGCCCGGACCCCCGGGAACCTGTTCGCCACAATGGAATTACCTATCCCGCTCTTACATATAAGGATGCCGCGGGAGTAGTCTGCGCAGGATATTGCCTTTGCCAGCTCATAGGCAAAGACGGGATAATCGCAGCGCTCCCTGGAATAAGTCCCTAAATCCTTTGGCGTTAAACCTTTGGCTTTTAGGTATGCCTTTATATTTTCCTTCAAATCAAATCCTGCGTGATCAGACCCGATAAGTATAACTTTTGGTTTTGTCATTTAAATGATCTGCGCTATCCTTTCCGTAGCTTCCTTAATAACTGCCAGCGTCTCTTCGTAAAATTCCATCGTCCGGCCTATGGGGTCGTCTATATTCATATTGTTATTATTTATTTTAGCAAATTCTTTTAATAAAAACAGCCTATTTTTTATCTCAGGCGCCAGCTGCAGGAGCCTTTGCTCGTGCAATTTCTCCATAACCAAGATGATATCCGAACGGTCCATCATCTCTTTGGTCACCCTTTGTGAGCGGTGGCCAGACACATCCATGCCCTCCTGCCTTAACAGCTCTCTGGTCTCCTCGGTCGCGCCTAAGCCGCCGGACATCATCCCTGCGGACAATACTTCCACATCAAGGCGTTTAGCCTCTTTTAATTTCTTTGTTAAAAGCGCGCTCGCCATCACCGAACGGCAGGAGTTACCCGTGCAGACAAAAAGTACCGTCTTTTTATTGGCTACCTTTTCGATCTCCTCAGTCTTCAGGGTTCCTTCCCTCAACACTTGAAAACAACAAGCAGAGGTCAGGTCCACGACCGTAGACTCCACTCCAATTTTTGTGGGACCGGAGTCTATGGCAAGGTCGACTAAGCCCTGCAGGTCTTTTATCGCATCAGCAAATTTTATCGGCGCAGGCCGACCGGTGAGATTTGCCGAAGGGCATACTACAGGCACCCCGGCAGCACGTATTACCTGTAAGGCTACCTCATTATCCGGCATGCGTATGCCGATATTACCTTTATCCTTTGCCTTCAGTATCAGGGTCAGCGGGCCAGGCCAGAATTTATCCGTAAGTTTATAGGCGCGGGTAGGTATATCTTTGGCAAACTCGGTGATTTCGTTTTTGTTGTCTATATGCAAAGAAAAGGGCTTCTCTTTGGGCCTCTGTTTTATCTCGTATAATTTATTCAGCGCCTTCTCATCCAACATATTAGCAGCAATGCCATAGACTGTCTCCGTGGGGATAACCACCAGCCCTCCGCCGGCCACAATATCCGCCGCCTCCCTGATATGCTGCGGCTGGGGGTTAAAATTATCTACCTTAATTACCCTAGTTACCTTCATAACCTAATCTTGGCCTTAATTATCTTACGGCGCATATCATTTCTGTGTTTAATCAACTTTGATTCTATCTTCTTATCACTCGTGCCTAAGATCTGCAGGGAGAAAATGGCGGCATTCTTAGCCCCGGATTTACCGATTGCCATAGAAGCTACCGGCACTCCCGGAGGCATCTGCACCGTAGATAAAAGCGAGTCTATTCCTTTTAAACTTTTTGTCTCTATCGGTATACCGATCACCGGCAGAGTAGTATGCGCTGCCACCACCCCTGCCAATGCCGCAGCCCCGCCTGCGGCAGCAATAAAGACCCTGGCCCCTTTCCTGGAAGCAGACTCTACATAATTCACCAGCTCTTTAGGAGTACGGTGCGCAGATAAAACCTTCGCCTCAAAAACCACTCCGAACTCTTTCAATAATTTAATCGTTTCGCTCACTATCTCTAAATCGGAGACACTCCCCATAACAATAGCAACCGCCGGTCTCTTCATATGACCTCCTCTTATAACAAGGCCTTCCTTCCTATGTCTCTGCGGTAATGCGCGCCTTCAAAGCTGATTTTCTCTACCGCCTTATAACTCCTGTCAATCGCTTCTTTAATATTAGCTCCCAATCCGGTAACTCCCAGGACCCTCCCCCCATTAGTCGAGTATCTTGTTTTTTCCCTGGTAGTGCCGGCATGAAAAACCATCACATCCGGCATCTTTGCTGCTTCCTCTAAACCGAAGATCTCTTTCCCTTTTTCATAATTACCCGGGTAACCTGCGCAGGCCATGACTACGCAGACAGCAGCGCGGCTATCCCAGCTTAAGCCGCCCAGCCTGGAGATCTTATTCAGCCTCTCCTCGCTTGCCGCTAACATCACCTCTAATAAATCCGAGCGCAGCCTGGGCAGTATAGCCTGGGTTTCAGGGTCACCGAAACGCACATTGAACTCTAAAGCCTTAGGCCCCTCCTCGGTAAGCATGATCCCTGCGTACAAGGCGCCTTTATAATCTATGCCTTCTCTGGCTAAACCTTCTATGGTGCGATAGATAACCTTATCCATTACCTCCTTAAACACCTCGCTGCTTACCACGCTAGCCGGAGAATAGGCGCCCATGCCTCCTGTGTTCGGGCCCTGATCATCATCAAATATTCTTTTATGGTCCTGGCTTGAAGCCAGAGGAATGACTTCCTTGGAATCAGTTATGACGATAATAGAGGCCTCTTCTCCCCGGAGGCAGTCTTCGATAACAACTCTCCTGCCTGCATCCTGGAAAACCTTATCCTCCATAATTGATTTTACCGCTTCTATTGCCTCAGATTGATCTTTGGCTACTACTACTCCCTTGCCTGCGGCGAGCCCGTCTGCCTTGACTACGCAGGGAGAGTTCCTCTTTTTTATATAATCCTTTGCTTCTTGGGCGTTGTCAAAAATCCTGAATCCTGCGGTAGGAACCCCGTATTTTGCCATCAGCTGCTTGGCAAAAACCTTGCTGGCCTCTAATTGCGCTGCTTTTTTATTAGGTCCGAAGACCTTCAGCCTATGATTATTAAAATCATCCACAACCCCCAGGGCAAGAGGTATCTCCGGGCCTATCACGGTAAAATCTATTTTTTCCTTACGGGCAAAATTCACCAGGCCCTTTATGTCATCCGCCTTTATATCTACGCATTCGGCGCATCCGGATATCCCGCCGTTACCTGGAGCGCAGAAAAGCTTATCCAGGAGGCTGGACTGCGCAATCTTCCAGGCAAGGGCATGTTCCCTGGCGCCTGCTCCAACTAATAATATCCTCACGTACTTACTCCAACTTTGTCCCGTCCCAAGGACAGAATTTATAGGCTCCGTTTAACTTCTGATTACATGTAGGGCAGATCTTCTGCGGGATTAGCGAAGTTAAAGGCATATCCCATTTGAACTCCCTGCCTCCGTCCAGCAGCACCGAGAATGTTCCCTTCTGCTTGGCATTAGCCATCTCCGCCCCGCCCCTGTCCTGCGCAGGAAAGACAAAAAAATACATATTCTGGCCCATCGGCCCCAGGACATTAGCCAAGACCGGCTTCATCGCTGCGAGGAAACTCATGGTATCCACGCTAATCTCATTATCAGAAAGCGGCAGGTATGTATTCCCGTTTCTGTCCTTCACCTTGACGCTTGAACGCACCTCTGCCTCGCCTCTGTAGGTAATGCCTGTGGCGCTACTCGTCCTTCCGTCTACAACCGCAATAATGGTATAAGGCCTAAATACCGCGAGCACCTTTTCAGCCTGGTCCGCGGTGATAGTGGGATTCTGGGTAAAGCTTAACTCCCAGTATTCCTGCGGTATCCACCAGACAAAACTCATGTCACCGGCGCGTTCTGATTTCTTCTGCGTTTCCTGGATCAGCGCGTTAAGCTCCTGCCTCTGGTCCAGTGCAAAAACAAAACCTATTCTGCTAAAAAATAAAGCCGCCAGAAATACAAAAAACATGACCTTCAATCGCATAAACCTTGGCATCTCACCCCTCCTTAAATTACCTCAACCCTTCCCTTACCTTTTACTACCCGACCGATAACCCAGGATTGCAATTTGAGCTCTTTAAGCTTAGCTATAATATCCCCCCTGGCCTTGGGCCTTACAATTAAAACCATGCCTATGCCCATATTCAGCGTACGGAAGATCTCCTTATCCTCGATATTGCCCTTACTCTGAATGAGGCGGAATATCTGCGGTATAGGCCAGGAACCTTTATTTATCTCTACATCCACATCAGCCGTAAGGATGCGTGAGATCTTATCGTAAAACGCGCCTCCGGTAATATGAGAGATGCCGCTGATCTTATCTTTGGTATTGCGCAATAGATTAAGTACAGGCTCGACATAAATACGCGTAGGAACAAGCAATTGAGCGCTCATGCGTTTTAATTCAGCTCGGGAGAATACCTTTCTTACCAAAGAATAGCCGTTAGAATGCAGCCCGCTTGAGGCCAGGCCTATCGCTATATCCCCTGCCTGAATGCGGGAACCGTCAATAATTTTTTCGCGCTCAACCACGCCTACGCAGAAACCGGCTATATCATACTCCCCTGTCTTATACATACCGGGCATCTGCGCAGTTTCTCCCCCTACCAGCGGACACCCCGCCTGGATACACCCCTGATTCAGGCCTCTTATCACATCCGTTAAAATATCCTCTCTTACCTTACTGTAAGCGATATAATCCAGGAAAAAAAGCGGCCTGGCCCCGGTGCAGAGTATATCATTGACGTTCATCGCTACAGCGTCAATACCTATCGTATCGTGCTTGCTTGCCAAAAGAGCTACTTTTAACTTTGTGCCTACGCCGTCAGCAGAAGAAACTAATACCGGATCCTTGAATTTCTTTGTATTAAATTTAAAAAAACTACCGAAACCGCCTATACCTTTTAGAACCTCGGGACTAAAAGAGCTGCGCACCAGAAATTTAATCTTCTTCTTGAAAACCGAAGCTGCCGCAATATCTACCCCTGATTTCTTATAGGTTAACCTGGCGTTCATAAAATCTCCCCCTGTCCGCAGCAACGCTCTTCAAGCGAGAATTTACCGTGTTTCTTCTCTGCCCTCAATGGATATTTACCCGTCCAGCAGGCCGCGCAGTAACTATCCTTAGGATGCTTTAAGCAGCCCAGCATGCCCTCAAGGCTTAAGTACCCCAGACTATCTACCTCCAGGTAGCGCCTGATCGCATCCAGGCTCTCATACCTGTTGGCTATCAGTTCCGAGGCGCGATGGAAATCAATCCCGTAAAAACAGGGGAACCGGTGCGCCGGGCAGGATATCCTTAAGTGGACCTCTTTAGCCCCGGCCTTGCGTAAGTTACGCACGCGGATCTTGGAGGTAGTCCCGCGCACGATGGAATCGTCAACAACAATAATGCGCTTATCCTTTAACACTTCTTTCAAAATATTAAATTTTACCCGCACCCCCAGGTCCCGGGAGTCCTGCATAGGCTGAATAAAAGTCCTGCCCACATAGTGATTGCGAATAATACCCATTTCAAGCGGTATCCCGGACTCCTCGGAATACCCAAGGGCAGCGGAGAACCCGGAATCAGGGACAGGGACTACAAGATCCGCATCCACTGCATGCTCCCTGGCCAGCTGCTCGCCCAGCCGGCGCCTGACCAGATGAACGGTCTGGCCAAAAACAATAGAATCAGGACGCGAGAAATAAACATGCTCAAAGGTACAGAAAGATCTTTCTTGCGCCTTAAGCTCTTTGGGCTTTATAGAGCGCATCCCCTCTTTGCTGATAAAGACGATCTCTCCGGGCTCAACCTCACGCACCAGCTTTGCGCCTACCAGGTCAAAGGCGCAGGTCTCCGAAGCCAGGCACCAGGAATTCCCAAGCCTAGCCAGGCACAACGGCCTAAAACCCATAGGATCCCTTACCCCTATAAGATATTTATCGTTCATCAGGAGCAGCGAGTAGGCGCCTTTGATCCTTTGAAGAGCGTAAACCAGGCTCTGGCGCAGGTCGTTCTCCTTTGACCTGGCCATCAGGTGAACGATGAGTTCGGAATCAGTGGTAGTCTGAAATATCGAGCCTTCCTTCTCCAGATACTGACGCAGCTTGAGCGAATTAATAAGGTTGCCGTTATGCGCAATGCAGATTGTACCTTTGGCATAATCTATTAAAAGAGGCTGAGCGTTCTTAAGCACGCTTGAGCCGGTAGTAGAATAACGCACATGGCCTACTGCCATATCCCCCTTTAATTTACCCAGGACCTCGGGGCTAAAGACATCGCTGACCAGCCCCATATGTTTATGTATGGACAAAAAACCCTTATTGCCGGTCACGATGCCGCAGGCCTCCTGGCCGCGGTGCTGAAGGGCATAAAGCCCCAGATAAGTAAGCCAACTTGCCTGCTTGTTGTTGGAAATTCCAAAAAGCCCGCAATATTCTTTCGGCGTATCGTTATAAATTCTTCCTGGCATATTCTACTCCGTTCCTGAAAATCATCATCCCGTCACCCTCGCGTTTCCTGCCGGGGGATAACCTCGGGCGTTGCGAAACCTGTATGTGTCTCTCCGGGTGAGGCATCAGCCCTAATATGCGTCCGCTCCTGTCACTTATACCTGCGATATTGCCTTTTGAGCCGTTAGGGTTACCAGGATAGCCGCTTAAGCGCCCGGCGCTATCGCAATAACGAAAGATAATCTGTTTATTTACCTTGAGCCTGTTTAAAACCCCGGCGGTTGAAGTAACAAATTTTCCTTCTCCGTGCGCCACCGGCAGATAAATCGCTTCCTCGATACCCTTTGTCCAGACGCAGGAGCCCGATGGTTTTAAATAGACCCAGCGGTCCTCGAACTTATTCGAATCGTTGATAATCAGGCTTGACTCCTGGACGAGCCCATTGTTGCCGGGCAGCAGCCCGCTCTTGGCCAGAATCTGGAAACCGTTACAGATACCGATAATCAACTTACCTTCGGCAATAAACTTACGAATATCTCCTATTAACTTGAATCTCAATTCATTGGCTAAGATCCTGCCTGCCCCTGCGTCGTCTCCGTAGCTGAAACCTCCGGGTATAGCCAGGATCCCGTAATCGTTTATATTTTTCTCTTTATTTATCAGCCGGTTGACATGCACCAGATCCGCTTCGGCGCCTGCTTTATAAAAAGCAAAAGCAGTCTCCTTGTCGCAGTTAGTCCCCGCTGTCCTTAATATGCAAACCTTAGGCCTTTTCATAGAATCTATTGATTACCTGCACAACCTCTTTCGGCGTATCGGCGATTTTAAATATATCCAGGTCATAGGGGCTGATGTTTGAGTTCTTGAGCACTTTTTCTTTGAGCCATTTCACCATGCCTTCCCAGTACTCCCTGCCAAAGAGCACTACCGGGAACCTTTGTATTCTCTTGGTCTGGATCAGGTTAATCGCCTCAAAGAATTCGTCTAAGGTACCATAGCCTCCGGGCATAATCACAAAAGCCTTTGCGTATTTCACAAACATCACCTTGCGCACAAAGAAATAATGAAAATCCAGGAGCGTATCGATATATTTATTCGGCTTCTGCTCCATGGGTATCTGGATATTCAGGCCTATAGAATGCCCGCGTGCCCTTTTAGCGCCTTTGTTCCCCGCCTCCATAATCCCCGGCCCGCCTCCGGTAATCACCGCAAAGCCCTCCTTAGCCAGATAATAAGCAATCTCCTCAGCCAGTTTGTAATATTTGTTATTCGGCTTAGAGCGGCTTGAGCCGAAAATAGAAGCTGCCTTGCCCACTTTAGAAAGGATTTCAAAACCTTCCACGAACTCCGACATAATACGGAATATCCTCCAGGTATCCTCACTGGTAAAATCATCCCGCATAATTACATTCTTACGCATAGTATTTCTCCTTAATGAGGCCATAACTTACGGAGCGCCTGCCTGACGGTAAGGCAGGAGGCGAACGTAAGTTATACGGCCGAGTTAATCCCCGTCGCTTTGCTTCGCACTTTTTCGCTTTGCGAAAAAGTGCGAAGCAGCGGGAATCACCCACTACCAACGCAGCGGCCTCTGCCAGGCCTCTTTTAATTCTGCGACAGCTATATCCACGCAGGGTTTATTATCCAGCCCGTAAACCCGAAAATCCCTGCCCTTGCTGACGCAGCCGATAAGTCCAAAATCCACTCCCTCCAAACACCTTTCAAATGCCTTTTGATTTTTTCTCTTCACCTCTACAATAAACCTGGAATTGGATTCAGAAAACAAAATGATATCGTTTCGTAAGCCTTGTGACTTGTGATATGGAACCTCTCCCAAAAACACCTCCGCCCCGAGGCCGCCGCTAAAAGCCATCTCAGCCAGGCAGACTCCGAGGCCGCCCTCCGAACAATCGTGCATCGCCTCTGTTAATCCCAAAGAAGAAGCCTTACTCAAACCTGCAAAAGTTGCCTTAGCCTCCTTCAGGTATACTTTAGGCAGATTATTGCCCAGGCCGCCTAAAATATCATAATAGTGCGAGCCGCCTAATTCATCGCGGGTTAGGCCTACCGCGTAAAGCAGGTCACCCGGGTTTTTGGCATACATAGAAACCGTTTTGTTAATATCCGGCATCACGGCAAGCGCAGAGATTAAAAGCGTGCCGGGTATAGATATGGATTTATGTTTTAACGTATATTCATTGTTAAGGCTATCCTTACCTGAGATAAAAGGGACCCCGAAGCCGCTTGCTATATCATAACAGCCGTACGCTGCGCGCACCAGGCCTCCCAGCCTATCCGGTTTATCGGGATTACCCCAGCAGAAATTATCCAGGATAGCCACTTCATCCAGAGAGCCTCCGACAGCAATAATCTGACGCAAGGCCTCATCTATACAGGAGGCCGCCATCCAGTAAGGATCGATCAAACCAAACCTGAAGTTTATCCCGTTAGAGATTATTATCCCTCTGTTTAAGCCTAAGAGCGGCCTTACCACGCTGGCATCTGAGGGCCCGTCATTAGCAACCCCCACCAGCGGCTTCAATACCGACCCCCCCTGGACTTCATGGTCATACTGCCTGATGACCCACTCCTTTGAACAGATATCATACCGGGAGAGTAACTTCAGCAGGTATTTCGTCAACTCTCCTCCAGCTGGTAATTTAGGCTCCCTGTGTTTAGTCCGGGTAAATACTGCTTTCTTCTGTAGCTTAGGCAGGCCGTCATGCAGGAAATCCATATCCAGTTCGCATACGGCATTACCGTTATAATAAAGCTCTAATTTTTTTGTATCGGTAAACTCGCCTATTACCGTAGCCTCGACATTCTCGCTCTCAAAGAGCCGGATAAGCCTTTCGATATTCTTCCCAGGCACAGACAGCACCATGCGCTCCTGCGACTCAGAGATCCAGATCTCCGTATAGGATAAATCCGCATATTTTAAAGGCACCTTATCTAAATCAACCCTGGCCCCCAGCTCCTGGCCCATCTCTCCTACTGCGCTGGATAGACCTCCTGCCCCGCAGTCAGTAATGGCGTCGTAAAGAGCGCTGTCGCGCGCCTGGAGTATGGTGTCTACCATCTTCTTTTCCTGGATGGGGTTTCCTATCTGTACCGCTCCGCTGGAGACCTTTTCGGATTCATGGGTAAGCTCTCCAGAAGAAAAGGTTGCGCCATGGATACCGTCCCTTCCGGTCCTTCCGCCTACCACCACGATCAGGTCACCGGTTTCTGATTTCTTAAAAGATTTATCCTTAGGCAATATCCCGACTGTGCCGCAGTAGACCAGGGGATTCCCTACAAAGCCTTCATGGAATAATACCGCGCCGTTAACCGTCGGTATCCCCATCTTATTCCCGTAATCGCGCACGCCTGAAACCACGCCTTTCATCACTCTTTTCGGATGCAAGCTGCCCTGCGGAACTTTGCTAAAAGGATAGTCCACCGGCCCGAAACAGAAAACATCGGTGTTAAGGATAGGTTTTGCGCCCAGCCCGGTACCCAGCGGATCGCGGATTACCCCACCTATGCCGGTATTGGCTCCGCCAAAGGGTTCCAGGGCAGAAGGGTGGTTATGCGTCTCGACCTTAAAACAAACATTATATTTATCGTCAAACCTGATGACCCCGGAATTATCCTTAAATACCGAAACGCACCAGGACTTCTTCAGCTCCTTAGTCACCCTCATTATGGTGGACTTCAGGAGATTATTGATGATTATTGTTTTCTTCTTGCCCGGGGTCTGTTCTGTATATTTAATCCTTCCCCGGAAGGTCTTGTGGCCGCAGTGCTCAGACCAGGTCTGGGCAATAGTTTCTAATTCGCAATCCGTGGGATTGCGCCTGAGTTTCTTAAAATAATCCTTAATCTGGCGCATCTCGGGGAGATTCAGGAAAAGCTGGCCAACCCTGCTGATTTCCTGCAGTTTCTTATCGGATGCAGAGAGCAGATCAACGCCGACCAAATTAAAAGAATAGCCGCATCCTAAAAGGGCGCACCGCCCTGGATCTATCGATTTAACAATATGCTGAATGAGTTTATTATAGAGGAGTTTTTCCGAAATGGTCCTTAGTTGCGAGGAGGAGAGCCTGCCATAGATAAGATACTTCTTTGCAGTCTTAACCGAAGATACGCCTTCTATACTCAGGTCCTTTATGCCCTTTAAGATAGAATCCTCTACCGGGTCCATAACTCCCGGGTTATAGGCGACTTCAACGATAAATTGATTTTTTCCTGGGGTTAGCTTACCGCAGCCTGCGTTGATAAAATAATCCTGGCTGATACTGTCCGTTAAAAGGTCTTCGCAGATCCTTTGAGCTTGAGCCTCGGAAATCTCCGCCTCAATATTATAAACCTGGATAAAGCGCACCTCTTTGATGCTGTTAATCCCTAAATCCAGGATATCTTTTTTTATGCCCTCTCCAACAGCGTCAAACTGGGCGGGCTTGTCTTTTATCTCTATCCTATATACCATGGTAATACTTAATCAGAGGCTTATTAAGGGAAGGATAAGCTTAGCTAAAAACTTATAAACCGACCTTTTTGAAAATCTTATTTATATTGCGCAGGTAATAATCCAGGTCAAAGATCTTATCTAGCTCTTTCCCGGAAATAAAACGGCAGAGCTCTTTATCCGCAAGTAAAGACTCCTTGAAATCGATGCCTTCTCTCCAGCTGCGCATCGCATTCCTCTGCACTATGTCATAGGCCCTGGTGCGGCCTAAACCCTTACCCATCAGGCTCAGGAGCACCCGCTGCGAAAAAATCAACCCTTTAGTCTTAACCAGATTGCTGAGCATATTCTCAGGGTAAACCAGCATCCCCTCCACAACCTGAATGAACTTATTGAGCATATAATCCAGGGCTATTGTTGAATCAGGGATAATCACCCGCTCAGCCGAAGAATGGCTGATGTCGCGTTCATGCCAGAGCGCTACGTTCTCCATGGCTACCAGCGAGTTGCTGCGCAGGATCCTGTTTAGGCCGCAGATACGCTCACAGATCACCGGATTCCTCTTATGAGGCATGGCAGATGAACCCTTTTGACCTTTGCCAAAAGGCTCTTCTACCTCACGCACCTCTGTGCGTTGTAGATGCCTGATCTCCAAGGCAAACTTCTCAAGGCTCGCGCCTATGATGGCTAAAGTAGCCATATATTGTGCATATACATCCCGCTGTATGACCTGGGTTGCGATATTTACAGGCTTCAATCCCAGCTTCTTACAGACATACGCCTCAACCTCAGGCTCGATATTGGCATAGGTCCCTACTGCACCGGAGATCTTGCCTACCGCAACCACTTTTTTTGCCTGCACAAGGCGTTCGATATTACGCTTATTCTCATCATACCAGAGCGCAAGCTTAACCCCAAGGGTAGTAGGCTCGGCATGTATGCCATGCGTACGGCCGATGCAAACCATATCCTTGTATTTCTTAGCCTTTTTGGAGAGGATAACGCTTAATTTGTTCAAGTCTTCAAGCAGGATATCCGCGGCAGCCTTAAGCTGTAAACTTAGGGTAGTATCCAGTATATCGGAAGAGGTCAGGCCCCAATGCAGGTATTTGGCATCAGGCCCTATATTTTGTGCCACACACGAGACAAAGGCGACTACATCATGTTGCGTCTTCTCCTCTATTTTCTTTATTTTATTCAGATCAAACCTGGCTCTCCTGCGTACTCTGGGAGGGACAGCTTTGGGGATTTTATTGGTTTTGGCCAGAGCTTCTAAGGTAAGAAGCTCTATCTCAAGCATCGTCTTGAATTTAAACTCATCCTGCCAGATGCCGGACATTCTTGGAAGGCTATAGCGCTCAATCATAAAAACCTCCTTTAGGAACAAATTATTATAGCAGAAAACTAAGCTTTGGCAAATAAAAAACCGGCGAAAAAGAGGTAATTTTGGTTATACAAAAGAGGCGGGTTTTAGGGGATGGTAAAAACAGTTTATCAATCGTCCTGTTCTTTTTCAAAACGTACGCCGCAGGCGTTACATACATAAACCAGCATATCGTCACGCGGCTCTACGAAACGCGTATCATCGCTTCCGCATTCAGGACAGACTGCCGCAGGGTACCATTCAGACATAATTCTTAGTCTTTTTTGGGTTGTATGAGCCTTGATTTCTCATAAATCGCTTTGATTTGTTCTAAATCCAGCGAATAAGAGATTTTCCCGCTAATCATCTCGCTGAAACCTGGAATGTTTTTGTTTATGAAGCCGTTGGAATGCAGGAGGTCGATCTGCTTTTCCAGCTCTGCTATATCCCTTGGGTTATACACCAACCCCTCTACGGTAACCCCTTTAAATTTGGGCCTCTCTCCGGCAGCTATGCCAAGCCCTGAACTCTGGCCTTCGGAATAAAACCATACCTTTCCTGTCCTCGTATCAAGTAACACGGGAACCTGCTTCTTTTCGATCTCCAGTGCCTGCAAAACATATCTGCCGTTTTCATTATCTTTATCGGTTTGGGCTAAGCAGCTTGCGCCTGTCAGAGAACAGATGAAAAATACCAGGATGATTGCCGGCAATAGCATTTTCATATTCTTCCTCCTTATTCCTCTTTCTGCAGCAGGAAATTAAACTTCTTTTCTTTCAGATAAGGCCTGTATTCCTCGTTATTAGCGCCTGACCAGACATAGGTAAATACAAGCGGCCTTGCTTCCTTGCGGTAGCCTTTCTTGGAGACCATAAGCACATACTGGCCCTGGACCATAAAGGTCTCCTCCAGCCAGTCTTTATGGTTAGTGCAGATAACGGCAACAGGCAGCGTTTCCTGGGGCGTGCGCCCGTAAAGTATATTATTTATATAGATCTCGGCGTCAGGAGGTTCAGAGGCCACACTTATAGGAAAGGTCAGGGTAACATCCTCTGTCCTAGGAGGGTTAACATAAGGAACGCTTACGCAGCCTAAGATAAAAATGCAGGAACTTAATGCTATAATCGGGCCTAAAAAATAATTATTTCCGCCGCTATTCAGGCTCTTCATTCTTTTCTTTCTGTTTTTTATCTTCTATATAAGCCTCCGTAGGATTTTGTTTTTGCGGATAAAAATCAGGAAGCGGGCGGCGATCGCGAAGCTCTTTATCTATATCCTGATTTGTAATTTTATTGGCTTCGTTTTTAGGGGTGCTCTTACAACCGTTTATCGCAAAAAGCAGAATGACTAGGCAAGCTAGTTTATAGGCTATTTCTTTTTCCTGTGTCATTATATCGCGTTACCTTAATAATACCCTGCGCTTCCGCCCCAGGCACCAGAGGCATAAGTCATGGTAACCGTATACGGGGTTGTCGCAGACATATTAGGCGTCTTGCCGCTTGCGGTACACCTGGTAGCTGTTCCTACTGTATTGGTTATGGTATAAGCGAAATAATGCGAAGTAGTGCAGGATGTAGGAGCGTCTACATACAGGTCTCCCATGGCAGCCGTATATACGTTATTCTCCTGGTTATAACCCTGCTGCGCGCTGCGTATCTGGCCGAGTATATCCTTGGCCTCTGCCGCCCTTCCTTTTTCAACTACCCTGGTATACTGTATAAAACCTAATGCCCCTAACACGCCAATGATGATGATTACCACGATCAACTCCAGCAACGTAAAACCTTTCTTCATTTCATCCTCCCTCGCGTTAATAATCTATGTTTGATTATACCTCTAAAAAAGATAAAAACAATAAGGAAATAGGGTTGCGGGCTTTAACTTGCGGCTTTAAGTTATGAGGCGGTTAGGAGGTTGGCTTTGCAGAAATAAAGGAATCTACTGAATTTATTATCGTTTTCCTGCCTTCTTCGCTCAAATCTGTAAACTTAATACCTGTATCTAAAATATGCGGGCTGCTTTCGTTTGGGTTTCTCTCTTTGAACCAGGTTATTTCACCCCTGCATTGAACAGGCATAGGTTCGCGCGACAGAGATAATTCCAATTGTATTGGTGTAGCAATAGGCAGTTTATCTCTGAGCATTAATCTCACTCCGCCGGCACCGATATTGATTATATCTGAATTAAACGCTAAGATCCTCAAATCGGAAAATACCGCCATCCTGCAATCAACCCTGGTTCGGGGGAACGCCCTTCTCTCTTCCATGATCTTTCTCCTTTTTTCTTAATTATGTAATTATAACCCCAAATAAAATACAAGGCAAGAAAAAAAACGCCTCCGGAAACCGTTTTCTTTAAAGAAGAATTCCGCATTGAATACGCACTTTCATTAAAGTATACTTATAAGTGAAGTATACCTTACCGATAAAGCCAACCCCATCGTAAGATGGGAAACGGAAAGCCACGGGTCGATAAGGCGATAGACGCATAACGTTCGCCAGTCTTAATATCGATAGCCGGGTTGCCAAAATAAGGGAAAAAGGCAGCCCGGTTTTTTATTATAACGCCTCACTATCACAGTATCTTTATGTTAAACAAGAAACTAAGGACAACTATAGCAAGCTTATTAACTGCGGTC
>Ga0172375_10002918_pt1 | contig 26376 bp, 20 predicted proteins | sample LakKiv1m_FD_114537 | JGI IMG/M metagenome (GOLD analysis project Ga0172375, IMG submission 114537) | Freshwater microbial communities from Kabuno Bay, South-Kivu, Congo - kab_092012_11.1m | ecosystem: Environmental > Aquatic > Freshwater > Lake | place: Democratic Republic of the Congo...
CCCTCACCTTCGCCCTCGCCCTCACCTTCGCCCTCGCCTTCGCCTTCACCTTCGCCCTCTCCTTCGCCTTCACCGCCGCTGTCGTCACTGCCGCAGGCGTAGAAAGCCGCCAGAGCACACACCAGTAAAAGCACAAACATAAGTCGTCCAGTAATTTTCCTCATTTATTCCTCCCTTATTTTTATCCGGCATTTGCCCGTAGAAAACACCAAAACGCAGTTTATATACCACAAATCCTCTGTAAAATCCACCTTTTCGCATTTACATAGAATAGAAGATTGTTTGAAATATTTATCGATTTATGGTAATAATACACACAATATAAAATAATCCCGTTTTAAGGTAACGGGGTGTATTAATAAACATCAATAAAATCGAACATAAAGGTGTTAAATTGGCTACCATTTGCGAGAAGTGCGGATCTTCCGTCGACAACAGAGAAACCGCCTGCCCGGTTTGCGGCTTCCCTCTTGATCCTGATCCCTCGGATGAAATCCGCGCAGAAAAAACCGTTTCAAAGTTTCACTTCACCGCCCCGCGTTCCCCTGAAGTAAAAGATACTCTGAGAGACAAAGATTTCGGCTCAGACAGGGAATGGACAGACAAACCCAAAAGCATCAATGATAACGAGCCCGGTTTTGTCATGTCGGAGAAGCACAGCAGAAAAATCGAAGCGGCTTCCCAAAAAGGTCCGCACATAGATGATTTCAGATCCGAGACTCTGGAAGAAATGTATCCCAATCCGCGCAAAGCACAGAAAACGGAAGTAAGGGATCTGGACCCTGAAAAGATTCGAGATACTTCGCGCAAACTCGAAAAAGTCCTCGGTAATATTAATGTTGCGCCGAATCAACCCGCAAGCGACAGCTTCGAAGACGACGAAGAGAAGCAATTCGACGATGAGCCGACATATGCGCCTAAAGCTGTAGCTCCGCGTCAGGCTCCGCCGCCGGTGCCCAGAACGCCGTCCAATGCAGCTCCCAAACTAAGACCCAAAGCCGATGCATTTGTAAAAAAGACGACTCCGGACAATGCGGCGGCACCTGCCTGGACTCGCGAAGAATCGCCGACGCCCGAAACGCATGCCGCCCTGTCAAAATCATTCGACGACGGCCCCACAGGTCGGACCGGATTCAAGCTCGAAGCGCCGGTTGAGCCTCAATATAAAAACATAAAAAGTCGCCCTGCTGCACCCAAACGTAAAACGGTCGCGCACGATGTCGATGAGTCAGACACCCTGCCAATAATGTCAACCATACGGGAGAAGGAAGAGCAGGCCGAGGAAATACAGGTGGTCGCCGCCAACTTCCCGGCTAGAGCAGCGGCAGGTGCCATAGATCAGGCCATAGTTCTGCTGGTCAGTTATCTTTTCATCCGTCTGACCATCTGGATAATGGGCGTTGATTACATACCCGAAACCAAAGGTGTTTTGAGTCTTTTGACAGACTACCCCGTAATACTGCCAAGCTGTGCGACAATTTACCTTTTTGTCTTTTTACTCTATACTGTCTGGATGGACAGTCTCACAGGTCAGACAGTCGGCAAAACGCTGCTGAAGCTGCGCCTGGTGCAGATGGACGGCGAAAGGCCGCATCCATTAAGAGCAGTAATAAGACAGGTGGCATATTTTGTCTCGCTGTTGATTTTCGGACTTGGACATTTTCTGGTTCTCTTCGATTCCAGAAAACAGTCTTTACATGATAAGATTGCCGGAACGCTTGTGATTCGCTGCACGGAATAAATTTGTTCGAGGAGTTAATATGGATACCAGCAGGAGCCATGCTTACAGTTCCACATTCCTGAGCGAGCTTGAACATGTCATTGAGAATGAAATTTCAAGCCGTTCCGTAATGCTTGGCGCATGCAGGAAACTGTCCGAACATTTCGGGACGTGCATTTTCTTTAATGTTCATAAAAAAAACCTCAGCGGTTTTGTATCCGCAGCAAATGGCGAAGAAACAGCTTACGCGACAAGCATAAAAATCTCCTTTGAAGAATCCTCCGAATTTTCCCTGGCGGCTCAACACCACATGCCCTCGCAGGGCACCGAAATCAGCGCGGTCAGTTGGCATAATTTTCTGCAGATGCGTGGACTTTCATCTCCCCGCTGTTTTTCTGTTCTGCCTCTTATGGTCAGTGGGCGCAGTCCGTCTGTGTTCTACACCGACTCCGAAGAACCGCTCGGACCGGCTGATTCCGCATTACTGCTGAGCGCGCTGAACGCCATCGGTCGCAGACTTGAGGAACTTATTGTAAAAAAGAAACTCGAAAGCGGCCAATACGAAATGTCACAGGCACAATCGTTGGAAGAGCCGGGCGAATTTCCACTGCAATCAGAAGAGCACGAAAACATTTCATTCTCTGTCGAGGAAGAAGCGAGTGAGACTGAAACGCTTGTCAATGCGGACACTGAATTCGAAGACATGCCCGTTCCAGAGCCAAGCGGCGTGATTATCACCAGTGACAGTTGCCCTACCGACTACTCGGAAATCAAAGCTGTGGATATACCGGCAAAAGACGAAAGCCCGGAGTCCTCCTGGGCGGCTATGTTTAAAGTGGCGGCACAGGATCGTGAATCACGTCGAAAAAAGATTGTCCTGCCGCGCATCAGCGAACTTGAACCGGAAAAACTGGAAGAGGTCGCACAAACTACTACTTCTTCTGAAGTAGAATCGACGCGCGAAGAAATCGCCGTTGAGCAGTCTGAAGAAACAATTGCTGCAACTGAAGAAACTGCTGCCGCAGAAGTTGAAGACGCAGCAAGCATAGAGACACCCGCCTGTGATGAAGTTGTTGTTGAACCCCATGCAACACAGGCCGTCGTTGAACACAGTTGCGAAGAAGAAATTGCGGCTGAGGCTGAGGTTGAGGCCGAAACTCTACCTGAGCCTGCAGTCGAGTCTGAAACAGAAGCGGAAACTGAACTGGTGATTATCGGTGAAGCTTCTGAAGAAGCGGCTGTTGAAACAGAAGAAACGCCTGTTGATAAATCTGAAATTGCAAGTGTAGAAGAGAAGATTGAAAAATCTGCTGCGGAAGAAACAGACCTGACCGAAGCCAGTGAGATCACTCCGGAAGAAATGCAGCAGACAGCAGAAGCTGAATCTGCCGAATTCGCTGCAAAAGAGGAAACAGCCGTCATTGAGAATGTCATAACGGCAGAGAACATCGAAAGCTCGTTAACTGAAGATTTCTCGACTGATGAAGATACATCCATAGTGGTCATCGATGAAATAAAGCAGAGCATGGACGCTCCGCAGACTGAAATCGAGAACGGTTACATACCGTCTGAAGATACTGCCATCGTGGTGCTTGATCTTCTGGAAGATGAAAGCGCCGCAACAGAGACAGAAGAAGATTCGCCGATAGACGATATCATAGACACGGAAGAGTTCGGCGGCGCAGAAGACAATATACAGCTCGAAGATCTGAGATCAGATAACACCCCGGAGAGTTGGGAAGATGTTGCAATAAGTGAATCTCCGCATGACTCGGAAACAGAAGCGGCTGTTTATGAGCAGGAACAGACTTCCGAAGAGCCGTCAACAATTGAATCAGACGAAAAAGCCATAGCTGAAGAGACAGACAGCCACGAATCCGTGATGTCAGAACAGGAATCGGAGCAGAATGAGATTTCTGCTGATAATGCCAATACAGATAGCCAAGAAGAAACCGTCGCCAGCGAGACCGAACAGAGCGGAAATATCACGGATGAGGTCATACCGCTTACCGACTATCTGGCCGCTGCCGATAAGATCGACCCGGACACTAGTGATATGGAAGATACGAAGGTAATACCAGCTTCCATTGAAACGAATGAAGACATTCATACCATTGAAGAATCAGCAGAAAATAAACCGATTGAAGTTACTGCGGAAGATCTGCAGGATAAAGAGCAGGAGGCAGACGCAGCACCGCTGACAGACAGCAGTGCAGAGCCTGCATTATCAGAGGAACAGCCATCTGCAATCGAAGAAGCCCCACAGATTGCGGAAGAAAGCAGTGCTCCATCCGAACAGATCGAAACACAGCCGACAGTTGAAGAGAATATAGAGCAAGAGCAGACAACGGCTGTAAATATGGAAGAACCTCAAACTCAAACAGAGCAGGAACCAGCCGCAGAAGCCGAACCAGGCGAAGAAACAAAACAGGAAGAAATCGCACCGCATTCCGATGAGCAGCATACTGCCGAGCTGACAACAGAAACGACTGTTGAAAGCGAAGCAGACAAAACAGATATTTCGCATGAAGAAAAAGAAGCTGAAGACAAAGGCTGGCATCTTTCGCAGCACCACCCTGTTCCGATTCATCAATTCCCACAGCTTGACCAGATAAATGGCGGTGATGAGATTCTGAGCCTTATTCAGCAAGGTGAAGCAGGCGTAAAATTCCTGCAAACCAAGTTGCTATCTGAAGATTCCAGAGAGCGATTCAAAGGTGTGATCGGCTTTGCATATTATTACTATCCACCCGCCGTCAAATTTATTGCCGATCTGCTTTTCGATCCCGAAGCAGCAGTACGCGACCTGGTTATCAGACTTTTGCCCTATTATCGTGAGCAGGGAGAATTCTTAATTGTGCAGGACATACTGGTCAAGGCGCTGCGCCCCGACAGCAAGCGTCTGGCCGAAGCGGTATTCCTGGCGGGAGAACTGCGCGTCCGCAAAGCCGTCCCGCTGCTTATCGGCCTGCTGGACATAGGCACGGAAAAAGAAAACTACATTAGGGCTCTCCAGAAAATAACGCTGCAGAATCTGCCTGCCAAATCTACAAAATGGAAAAAATGGTGGACTGATAATCAGGGTAAAGACGAAGTTGAATGGTGCCTGGATGCCCTGCAGGAAAAAGACACTATACTCGGACGCGCGGCACTGAGATATCTGGAGCGCAGAGCCGGCAAGGCTTTAGGAATATACAACCTGGCAAACCGCAAAGAGCGTCGCAAGGCCTGGCAGGACTGGAAGGAATGGTGGGAAGCCTCGAAAGGCTGAACGTAGAGCATAAAAAAAGCGCCGGCTAATACCGGCGCTTTTTTCATGCTTAAAGAGGCGTGGCCTACATACCCATGCCGACTACTTTCCACTGATCGTCAATGCGTTTGTAAATGTAATACATGCACAACGGCAGCGTTATTTTATCGATTGAGTCCGGTAAGGTGTTGGCGACTACCACATATTCACCGGCCTTCATCTGGCGGGCGATATCGCGATAATCGATGGAGAAACTCCACACCGGGACTTTTGATTCAGAAATCTGTTCATACGACAGTACGAACATCATGCGCGGGGATTCCGGGTCGAAGCATTCTTCGTATGTGGCCTGGGTGAAATCCTGATACTTGAACTCATCACTAAGCAGTTTGGCATATTCTGTTTTTTTCAGATTTTTAACAGCACGGTCGCCATTGTCTTTGAGATATGCCTGACTTATGCTGTCGGTGAAATAGTTCAGGACATCATCCTTTTTTTCCGAGAGATACGAACTCATCAGCTTTTTGAATTCATCACGAAGTTCGTCCATGATAATCAGCGTAGAGTTCGGTCTTTCGTATACCTTTTTTTCTTCCTGTTTCTTTTGAAGAGCGCGTCTCAAGAGATCCTTGTCGTTTCCAGCCATAGCCGGGCTGCTGAAGATAGAACAAAGGAACAATGCAAAGACGACCAATACTGCTGCTCTCTTCATTGAAATTTTTCCTTTCCCGAAAATCCCTGTTTTGTTAAAGGTGAAGCTTTCCACTCCACCGCCAGAAGTTAATCTCCGAACTTGATGCCCTGAGCCAGCGGCAACTCTTTGGTTCCATTGATTGTGCAGGTCTGACGACGCATGTAGAACTTCCATGAATCCGATCCCGATTCTCGACCGCCGCCGGTTTCTTTTTCCCCCCCGAATGCGCCGCCGATTTCAGCCCCGCTGGTCCCGATATTCACATTGGCAATGCCGCAGTCGGAACCGTTGGCAGCGAGGAAGCGCTCGGCAGCAAGAAGGTTGGTGGCAAAAATTGCGGAAGAGAGTCCCTGAGGAACTTCGTTGTGCCACTCAATAGCTTCCTCGAGATCATTATATTCCACAATATAGAGCAAAGGTGCAAATGTTTCTTCATGGACGAGCCTAAGGTCGTGTTTTACCTTAACAATTGTCGGAAGGACGAAACAGCCGGGTCTCTTCAATTTCGTTCCGCCATACAGAATTTCGGCTCCGTCCTTTTTCAATTCCTTCACTGCGGCCATCATGGTTTCGACTGCGCCTTCATCGATGAGCGGACCCATAAGAGTCTTTTCATCCAGCGGATCGCCAATACTGACCTGCTTGTAAGCTTTTACCAGACGACGGCAGAGTTCGGCGGACTGATCTTTGTGAACAAAAATGCGGCGCGTCGAGGTGCAGCGCTGTCCCGCCGTTCCAACAGCTCCGAAAAGAATGGCGCGCGCGGCCATATCGAGGTCACAGCTTTTATCGAGAATAATGGCGTTGTTGCCTCCCAGCTCAAGAAGCTGGCGGCCCAGACGTTTGCCCACGACTTCAGCTACACGCTTGCCCATTGCTACAGAGCCTGTAGCGGAAACGAGCTTAATGCGGTCGTCGGCCAGCATTTTTTCGCCGACGTTGCGACGGTCGCCGACTATCGTTGCAAAGATGCCGGTAACGCCGTTGTTCTTCATTACGCGATTGGCTATGTGCTGTACGGCTATGGCACAGAGCGGAGTTTTGCTGGAAGGCTTCCATACGCTGGTGTCGCCACAGACTGCCGCCAGTGCTGAGTTCCAGGCCCACACGGCCACAGGGAAATTGAATGCGGTAATGATAGCTACCGGACCAAGCGGATGCCACTGCTCGAACATACGGTGTCCCGGACGTTCGGAATGCATGGATAGGCCGTAAAGCTGACGCGAAAGACCTACTGCAAAATCGCAGATGTCGATCATCTCCTGAACTTCGCCTTTGCCTTCGGCGTAGATCTTGCCCATCTCAAGCGCAACCAGTGCACCCAGATCGTCTTTGTATTTTCGCAGTTCTTCACCAAGCTGACGAACCAGTTCTCCGCGCTTGGGAGCAGGAACCATGCGCCATGTTTCAAACGCCTTAACCTGAGCCTGCATTACTTTTTCGTAATCGCTGGCGTTAGCCACGGTCACGGCGGCTATGGGCTCTCCGGTGCAGGGATTATAAGAAACAAGCTGTTCGCGCCCTTTGACCGACAACCATTTACCATCGCCGGTGCATATACCGGAGTTGACTTTTTCAATTCCAAGTCTCTTCAAGATCGCTTCAATTTTTATACCCGACATAATCTGTCTTCTCCGTTTATTTACAGGTTAATGTTGGTTGTTTTATTTCCTATACCAGCATCAGGAACAGACCGCAGGCGACAGCGGTTCCTATTACGCCCGCCACATTGGGTCCCATTGCGTGCATAAGCAGATAATTACGCGGATTGGCCTGCAAACCCATTACCTGCACCACACGTGCGGACATAGGCACAGCCGAAAGACCTGCAGCGCCTATCATGGGATTGATCTTTTCCTTAGAGAACAGGTTCATAAACTTGGCCAGCAGTACACCGCCGGCTACGCTGAATGCAAAGGCGATAAGACCGACTCCCAGGATCATCAGAACTCTCCACTGGAGAAATTCTTCCGCCGTAAGTTTGACGGAAACGCCCAGTCCCAGCAGAATCGTGACAATGTTCATCAGGTCGTCCTGCGAAACCTTACCCAGGCGATCCACCACGCCGCACTCACGAAACAGATTACCGATCATGAACATAGCGATGAGAGGAGTAGCTGTCGGCACAAGCAGACAGACCAGAATAGATGTCAGTATCGGGAAGAATATCTTTTCCAGCTTCGGCACGGGGCGAAGCTGCTTCATTACGATTTGCCGCTCTTTCTGGGAGGTTAACGCTTTGACAATTGGTGGAATAATTATCGGAACCAGCGCCATATAAGAATAAGCAGCCACTGTCACTATTCCCAGAATATGCGGCGCTTTTGCGCTGGCGATAAATATTGTTGTAGGTCCGTCAGCTCCGCCGATACTGCCTATTGCAGCAGCTTCCGGCAGAGAGAATCCCAGCATGTAGGCGACTACAAAACCGACGTAAATACCAAATTGCGCACCTGCGCCAAGCAGAGCCGTCCGAGGGTTGGCGATCATGGGGCCGAAATCGGTCATGGCGCCGATGCAGAGGAATGTCAGTGGAGGCAGGACTTCGTATTCGATGCCGTAGTAGAACAAGCGCAGCAGTCCGTGATCTCCGATCAGATTGCCCAGCGGCAGATTGACTATAATAGCTCCGAACCCGATGGGGACGAGCAGATAAGGTTCATATTTTTTCTTAATAGCCAGATAGAGAAGCAGCAATCCGATTGCGAACATCACTATCTGCCCAGGTGTCAGGTAATAAAACCCCGTCTGACGCAGAGTCTCAAGCACTTTCATGTTTTATCCTATCCGGGCTATAGCCTATGAAATCGGTATCAGAATTCGATATTAAAGAGATACTCCTCTGCCTCGACGACCTGGCCCTCTTTAACTTTAAGGTCTTTGACTTTTCCCGAAACGGGAGCGATGAGCGGCATTTCGAGCTTCATTGACTCGAACATCAACATGGTGTCGCCCTCGTTTACGCTGTCGCCTTCCTGAACATGCAATTTGACGATTTTTCCGACCATCGGCATGGTTATTTTTTCAAGAGACATATCTTCCTCCAAAGATTATTTAGTTTCTTTACTACCAAGTCTGGCGGCTGCCATACCAGAAATACGGATTCCTGCAGTAAGTATTCCCAGCACAACAAAAACACCGGCGAAGCCGACTGCAAAGACTTCCATCACTTCCGCCCAGCTTGCGCTTTCAGCTTGTCCCACTGCGGCACCAAGCACTAACAATGTAGTTTTAAGCATTCCGAATTTCTCCAGGCCACATTAAATAGGGATGTTGCCATGTTTCTTATACGGCGGATTATCTATCTTATTCTCACAGAATTCAAGAGAACGAATCAGAACCTTGCGCATTTTGCGCGGGTCGATGATGTCGTCTACATGTTGCAAGCCTGCCGAATAAAGCGGGTTGACGTAGCTGTCATAGAATTCCTTCAGGCGCTGCTGACGAACTATTTCCGGATCTTCGCCCTTCTCTATTGCTTTAGTGAAGTCTTTACGGAAGAGAATATTCACAGCACCAGCCGGACCCATCAGGCAGATTTCGCCAGTTGGGAATTCGTACACGAAGTCCGCGCCCAGATCCTTAGAGCACATGGCCAGATAGCCGCCCGCGTATGATTTACGCAGAACCACAGTGATTTTAGGCACGGTCGCTTCGGCATATGAATACAGCATCTTCGAACCGTGACGGATGATGCCATCCTTCTCGGATTTGGAGCCGATAAGGAAGCCCGGTACGTCCTGTAAATTCACCAGCGGGATATTGAATGAATCGCAGAAGCGGATAAATGCCGCAGCTTTTCCGGCAGCCTTATAATCGATGCAACCGGCCAGGAACAAGGGCTGATTAGCCACAATACCGATGGTCGAGCCGTTAAGGCGAGCCAGACCAACTATCATGTTGCGGGCATAGTCCTTCTTGATTTCGAAGAAGCTGTCTTTGTCGATGAACGTATTGATGACTTTACGCATATCGTAAACGGCGTTTGTGTCGGCGGGTACGATATTGATCAGCTCTTCGCAACTGCGCTCAATATCATCCAGACACTCAACCAGAGGCGGCTTTTCTTCGACGTTCAGCGGCAGATAGGAAAGCAGCTTTCTGGTCTGATCCAGGCATTCCTTATCGTTAGCCACTGTCATATCTGATACGCCGCTGACTGTGGCGTGCATTCTGGCTCCGCCAAGCTCCTCTTCGGATATCTCCTCATGGACTATAACCTTAACCAGAGGCGGCCCTGCTATGAACATATGGCTGGTCTTATCGACCATGAAAATAAAGTCCATCAGAGCCGGAGAATAAGCTTGACCACCGGCTACAGGACCCATAATAAGCGCAATCTGCGGTATGTTTCCGGAAGCGCGTACATGGCGGAAGAAAAGCTGTCCGTAATTGGAGAGCGCACCCATTTCTTCGGTAACGCGGGCGCCACCGGAATCGTTGATGCCAATGACGGGTACACCCATCTTCGTGGCCAACTCCACAGCCTTGCAGATCTTGCGACCGTGCATTTCGCCAAAGGTTCCGGCTATGACTGTAAAGTCCTCAGAATAAACAACGGCGGAACGCCCGTTGATCTTGCCGTAACCGATAACTACGCCGTCAGCCGGAACGCGCTCGATTTTATCAAGTCCGTAATCACGTCCGATGTGCTTGGCGAAAACATCCAGCTCTTCGAAAGTGCCTTCATCGAAAAGGTACTCGATGCGTTCGCGGGCTGTCATTTTACCGCGCTCGTGCTGCTTATCAATGGCGCTCTGACCGCCGCCTGCGATAATTTCAGCGCGCAGTTTTTCGATCTCGTCTATTTTCTGCTGCATACCGTTACTCATGCGACGTTCCTCCTACTCGTTGGGGATAATCTGGCTGGCGATAATGAGCTTCTGGATGTTGTGCGTACCTTCGACAACCTGGTAAGATTTAGCGTCTCTGTATAGGCGCTCCATCGGATATTCTGTCGAGAATCCATAGGAACCGAAAATCTTCATGCCAGCGGAAACAGCCATGTTGGCAGCTTCAGCGGCGTAAAACTTAGCGGTTGATACGGAGAGAGTATTACGTGTCCAGCGATCCTTGTCCTTTTCGGTTGCGGCCTTCCACACCAGCAGACGAGCGGCCTGCTCTTCGGCATGCATCATGGCCAGATCAGCCTGAATCATCTGATAATCAGCAATACGTTTGCCGCCCTGCTTGCGGTTGATGGCGTAATCGATTGAAAGTTCAAGAGCGCGGCGAGCCACACCAACAGCGCGGGCGGCGCAGCTTAAGCGCGTATTGTCCAGCAGCGTCATGCAGACCTTAAAGCCGTCGCCTACTTTGCCAAGCAGATTGGCTTCGGGCACGAAAGCGTTATCGAAGAATATTTCGCCTGTGGGTGCGCAATGCAGACCAAGCTTAGTCTCGATGGCTTTGGTGGTAAGTCCTGGAGTCTTTTTTATTTCGACTATGAAGGCACTCATGCCGCGGTGGCCCAGCGATTTGTCTGTGTGAGCAAAAACAATTCCGACATCGGCCACGTGGGCGTTCGAAATCCAGGTTTTGCTGCCGTTCAGCAGGAAACCGCCCTCGGTTTTTGTGGCGGTGGTGCGCATGGAAACCACATCCGAACCTGAGTCCGGCTCGGTAATCGCAAAACAGCCTATTTTCTCGGCTGAAACCAGAGCTGGGATGTAAGTCTGCTTCTGCAACTCAGTGCCCCAGCGCAGGATGGTCAAACCGGGGCCGGTAGTCTGCATGTTGAAAGGCAGTCCCCAGGATGGACTTATACGAGCGATTTCTTCGGTTATGACAGCCGAGGCCAGATAACCGAAGTTCGTGCCGCCGTACTCCTCTGGGATTATGCAGCCGAAGAATCCGAGATCAGCCATTTTTTTCAGGATTTCAACCCTGAAATGGTGATTCTTTTCATCTTCCTCCATGAAAGGAGCAATTTCATTTTCGGCGAAATTTTTCGCCATTCTCTGCATTTCACGTAGATCGTCATTAAGATCGAAGTTCATCCCTTCTTCCTCTTTCCGACTTTGTGATTTATGGAACTCATTTGTATTGAACACACCTGGCTTGAATATACCTGACAAACAGCACAAATTTATACTCTGTAAGGAAGAGCAAAGTCAAATGCTATTCACTGGATTTTATGTTTTATTTTCTCCATTGCCGCAATCCAGAGCATGAAACATTCGAAGTGACAGTCAAACAGCAAATTTCGACTTAGCCAATAGTTTTGAGAACTCAGAACATCAGAGGCCAGGTGAGCAGGAAGTTCGAGAGCAGACGGGCTGGATAGAATAGAATGCCTAAAGCTCCCGACAAGAGCAGGAATATGAGGATTATGAATCCGTAGCGTTCCAGCGAATCCATATAATGACCATACTTATAGGGAAGAATACCCGAAAGAATCTTGCTGCCGTCTAATGGCGGAACTGGAATCATATTAAAAAAGGCCAGGATGACGTTGAGATGTATAAATATCTTCAATAATTCAATAGCAGCGTTTGCCAGTGTATGTCCCTCTTCGGCCTGCCCGAAAATGACTTTGACAAAGTCGGTCTTATCCACCAATCCGGTCTGAACAAGCGCAAAAACCAGTATGGAAGCCAGGAAGGCCAAAGCCAGATTGGCAGCCGGTCCGGCTAATGAAACCAGCAGCATTCCCTTGCGCATGCTTATTGACCGGGTAAAATTATATGGCTGTACCGGAACCGGTTTCGCCCAACCGAACAGAAATCCGCCTGTAACCGCACCCATTATGGGCAGAATCAGAGTCCCTACCGGATCTATATGGGGTATTGGGTTCAGAGTCAGTCTTCCCATGTTCGCCGCTGTATGATCATTAAGAAGGTATGCGGCTCCGGCGTGACAGTATTCATGCACGGTCAGCGAAAGTATAAGAGGTATGATTAAGAGTATGGCTTGTTCCATGTTCCTGATTCCAGCCTTTCACAGCAACAGAGTACGGATACCTTCTTATAAGATAATACACAAAAAGGCGCAAATGGACAGGCAGCAGACTTTTTTTTCGGTGTAAAAATTGCCCGGTATAAATCTGCCGCGCGGCAAAAATTGCCCACATCAAACGACATCACAGCTAGCCGATTGAATTCATTGGGTTTTATGTCAACTGCAACCCGGCAAATATTTCCGACAACGTGGAACTAATTTCCTCAATAAATTCAATGAGTTATTTGATCTTTTTTGAAGTTTTTCATTAAAGTTTTCCATGAGTAGTCCGAATTGGATCATGTAGCAATTGAACGTAGCTGTCATAAGCGATGTTCAGTGTGAAAAAGGAAGGATCCTGCGTTTCAAGGAAGAACTTCGACCGTGTTGAGAGTCTAACGGCGGTCGAAAGTAAAACGAGAGGACTCTCATAACCAAGGAGGATAAGATGGGTTTCAGAATTCAGAACAACGTACCGGCGATGAAATCTTGGCGCTATTTGAACGTCAACGAGGCCAATCAGAATAAAGTCCTCGAAAGACTGTCTTCTGGATATCGCATCAACAGCGCAGCAGACGACGCCGCTGGTCTGGCAGCATCAATGAGACTCCGTCTTGAGATTGCGTCTCTCAAAGTTTCGTCCAGAAACGCCGCGGAAGCTTCTTCTCTATTGCAGGTAACAGAAGGTGCAATGAGCCAGTTGGAGCGCATCCTTATTCGTATGAAAGAGCTGGCTACTCAGGCTGCATCCGCAAACGCCGGAGACGACCTTACTAAGATCAATGCCGAAGCAACTGCTCTTAAAGAGGAAATCAACCGTATCATCGGATTTACTCAATATAACGGCAGAACCCTGCTCGACGGCAGCTTTGGAGCCACAGCTCTGAGTCCATCAGCCACAATCTCCGGCTTCCTGCCTGTCAATGGTGTGGAAAATATCGATGTTAACGCCGCCCGCGGTGGTTCTCTCTATTATGTATCAGGCATAGATGCAGGCGCAGAAACCATCACCATCCAGGAAGTCACCATAGATTCGGACCCTCTTACTCCTGGAGATCAACCGTTAGAGACCAGATCGCAGACACTAAGTTACCATCCAACAACTCTGCTTGGTACAAATGAAGACACAGTTCTGAATTTTAACGAACTTGGCGTGAAGATCCAGGTCAATGAAGAATTCCAGAGCCATATCGGCTCCGACATTATTGCTGGCACATCCGCAACCGGCTCAAGTTTCGCAACCGGACCTCTCGGCAATGCAACCTTCCAGATAGGCGACCGTAACGACGGCACCAGCCGCCTGTCCTTCAGCCTGCCGAATCTGGTGGTATCCGCTCTCGATGTCGACATCGATCTGACAACTCAGGAAAACGCTCAGGATGCAATCGAGAAAGTCAATACCGCAGTATCGAACCTGGCAATGGCCCGCGGCGATATCGGCGCACTGCTGAACAGACTTGAATACATCCAGTCGAACCTTTCAGTGTCCATTGAGAATAAATCGGCCTCGGAATCGACCATCCGCGATGCTGATATGGCTTCGGACGCCAGCGAACTGGTAAAACATCAGATTCTCGTACAGTCTTCCACTGCCATGCTGGCGCAAGCCAATACTACGCCGCAGGCGGTGCTTTCACTGCTTAAATAGCCGTGACTGGCCTGCAGCCGGGGGCGGCACAATTGATCTTTTACATTACGGCCGGTCTGCTGTACCGGTCGTAGTCTATTTTTAACGTTCTTTGAAAATTCGGAACCTGAAAAAAAGCACAAGTCATGTCGGCTGAATTCCGTTCTCCGCTCATACGCAGGTTGATGCGCTGGGCTTAAGCAATATTAACCAGTTAACAGAAATGCAGTTAATTAGCCCGGATCGGAAACAGCCCGCATTGTTGCGCGCTGGGACAAGTTCGGGTTAACGGCATTTTCTCATCAGAATCAGGCAGGGATTGCCAAATTTTTTAAACTTTCAAGGAGGAAAGTCATGAGAATCCAGAATAACATTGCAGCGTTAAATTCACAGAGAGTCCTTACAAACAACACCAGAGATATGAATAAATCTCTGGAACGTCTGTCCAGCGGCTATCGTATCAACACTGCGGCGGATGACGCCGCCGGCATGGCTGCTTCGATGCGCTTCCGTGCTGAGATTTCGAGTCTTAAAGTGGCCAGCCGCAACGCCGCTGAAGCAACTTCACTGTTGCAGGTATCTGAAGGTGCCATGAGCCAGATCGACCTCATTCTCAACCGAATGAAAGAACTGGCAACCCAGGCTGCCTCAGCCAATGCAGGCGACGACCTTACAAAGATCGACGCTGAAGCAACGGCGCTGGAAACTGAAATCAGTCGTATCGTATCGTTCACCAAGTACGGTGGCAAAACCCTGCTGGATGGCAGCTTCGGCGCCACCACGTTGACTTCTCTTGCCATCACCGGATTCACATCGGCAAACGGCGTTGAAAACATCGATGTTTCCAATGCTGCCGCAGAATCGATCTTCTATGTCAGCGCAATGGACACAGCCAACAACCTGATGACCATTTCTCAGGCTCCTACCAGCACCGGTCTGCAGATCAAATCACAGACCATTGATTACAGTGCTGCGGTAGGTATGGGTGTGAACGAAGACTACACGCTGAACTTCTCAGACCTTGGCGTCAAGATAACCGTCAACAATGAATTCGCCGAAGGCGACTACACTGCTGGCACCACGACAACCGGTTCGCATTTCCAGACCGACGTTCTGGGTCAGTCGACCTTCCAGATTGGAACAGAGAACACAGCATCTTCACAGATGGCTTTCAATCTCTCCAATCTGAGCCTGAATGTACTTTCAGGAGGCAGCACACCAGCCGACATCGACCTGTCCAGCCAGACCACGGCTCAAGCGGCTCTGTCCATCATAGACAATGCCATCAGCTATCTGGCCGCCAAGCGCGGTGACGTCGGTGCTCTGGTCAACAGACTCACATACGCACAGTCGAACCTCTCGGTGTCAATCGAGAACAAGACGGCCTCGGAATCAACCATCCGTGACGTCGATATGGCCTCTGAGATGTCGGTGTTCACCAAGAACCAGATCCTGGTTCAGTCGAGCATCGCCATGCTGGCCCAGGCCAATGCGGCACCTCAGAATGTGTTGCGCTTGTTGCAGTAAGCTTTAATAGGTTCCGACCGGATAAGGAGGGGGCTTTATGCCCCCTCCTTATCGGGAAAAAACCAACCGTTCTGGTTCGGGCATTGCAGAAGGCAATGCAATCTGTTCATTGAAAATTCAGATATCCTGCTGAACATCACATGGCGGATGAGAACGAAGCAAATACCGACGATATCTACGATATCGGGGATTTGGACGGTGAAGATCAGGGAAATCCTGATTTGCAAGCAGCCGGCGATGTTATAGCCTTGAAAGTGTTCCGGGAGTGTTTCCGGGGAGTTCTGTCTGAAAATTGAAAAAATGCATTTTTCAGTCAAGTTTTTCCCCGGGAGTCCGATCTTTATTGTTGAGTATGTTAGAGAAAGCTTTCTTTGAAACACAAACTCAAACCCACGTAAGGGAGGTACGTGGAAAATGGATCAGGGATGTTCCAGTCGAAGAACAAGGATGTTCGAAAATGTTTCCAGTTCTTTCATTTCTTTAGTTTCCATATCTTCTGAAAAACGGCAAGGACGCCGTTACTACAAACACTTTCAAGGAGGAAAGTAATGCGTATTCAGAATAACATCGCTGCTCTTAACTCTCATAGAGTTTTGAGCGCAAACACCACACTGATGAATAAGTCTCTGGAGCGCCTGTCGTCCGGCTACCGGATTAACACAGCTTCAGACGACGCCGCCGGCATGGCTGCTTCGATGCGTTTCCGCTCGGAAATCTCCAGCCTTAAGGTTGCCAGCCGTAACGCCGCCGAGGCAACCTCACTGCTGCAGGTATCAGAAGGCGCCATGGGCCAGATCGACCTCATTCTTAACCGTATGAAAGAACTGGCCACTCAGGCAGCTTCCGCTAACGCGGGCGACGACCTTTCGAAGATCGACGCTGAATCTACTGCGCTCGAATCAGAAATCGGTCGTATCGTATCGTTCACCAAGTACGGTGGCAAAACCCTGCTGGATGGCAGCTTCGGAGCCACTACACTGACTTCCGTGGCAATCACTGGATTCACATCGGCAAACGGTATTGAAAACATCGATGTTTCCAATGCTGCCGCAGAATCGATCTTCTATGTCAGCGCAATGGACACAACCAACAACCTGATGACCATTTCTCAGGCTCCTACCAGCACAGGTCTGGCGGTTAAATCGCAGACCATCGATTATACTGCGGCGGTAGGTATGGGCGTGAACGAAGACTACACGCTGAACTTCTCCGACCTCGGAGTCAAGATCACCGTCAACAGTGAATTCGCCGAAGGTGACTACACTGCGGGTACCACGACAACCGGTTCCCACTTCCAGACCGACGTTCTGGGTCAGTCGACCTTCCAGATTGGAACAGAGAATGCTTCATCTTCCCAGATGGCTTTCAACCTCTCCGATCTGAGCCTGAGCGTATTGGCAAACGGTTCCTCAGCCGACATCGATCTGTCGAGCCAGACCACTGCTCAGGCGGCACTGGCCACCATCGATGACGCCATCAGCTATCTGGCCTCCAAACGCGGCGACGTCGGTGCTCTGGTCAACAGACTCACATACGCACAGTCGAACCTGTCCGTATCGGTCGAGAACAAGACCGCTTCCGAGTCGGTAATCCGTGATGTTGACATGGCCTCTGAAATGTCACAGTTCACGAAGAGCCAGATTCTGGTGCAGTCGAGCATCGCGATGTTGGCCCAGGCCAACGTGGCTCCGCAGAACATCATCCAGCTCTTGTAAACAAGGCAGCTCTCTTTTTCGGAGGGGGCGGCCTTGCCGCCCCCTCCGCGAAGGGGCGCTCTTTGAAATGAAGCAGGGAAATCGCTGAAAAAGCGGTTTCCCTTAAGGTTTATTAAGGGGAAAGGGGGAAAAATTGAACATAGAAGTCAACAGATTGCCCCCGCTTCAGAAAACAGACAGAATCGTCGCTTCTGAAGCAATTAAATCAGAAGACAGAGAAGGCAGTTGGGCAGAAAGCCGTTCTTTTTCGGATGAAGACCAGAAAAACGGACAGGAAGAAGATCAGAAAAACCTCGATCAGCGAATCCAGAAAATAGAAAAAAGACTGGTGACGCTGAATCTTAAGATGACTGCAAGCGGACTTAATGTCCGTTATACATATAGTGTTTCTGATAAACAGATAATCATTACAGTGCGTGATACATTAACAGGAGAAGCAATCCGGAGAATATCGGAAAAAGAGCTTGATAACGTTGAGATCCGCCTGGCAGAGATGTCTGGATTGTTGGTTGATTATAACCTATAATTGTTTTGCATTCTGCATAGAAGTTCAGACATGGCTGAGGAGATTTGAAAAATGAGTATCGGAACACAAAGCGTATCAGGGTTAGCTTCTGGAATCGATTGGCAGAGCATGGTTGAACAGCTCATCGCCATCGATGCGCAGAAAATAACTCTGCTGGAGAAAAAGGTTTCCAGCCAGGAATCGAAGAAGTCGGCCTGGCAGAGCCTTAATACCAAACTCAGCGCTTTGCAGACCGCTACTCAATCGCTGGCGGATGAAAGCAGTTTCAACCTGTACAAAACCTCCATGACATCCTCATCAAGCGATGTCACAGCTTCCGACCTTTTAAGCATAACAGCGAGCACCAGCGCCAACCAGGGAACTTTCAAAGTAAAAATAAACCAGATAGCCACATCCGAGAAGCTGTCTTCTACAAATTTCTCCGACCGGGAGGCCGCTCTTGGTCTGGACGGACAGATAGTCATTGAGGGTCGCACACTTACAGTTGAGAGCACTGATTCTCTTACCAAAATAGCACAGAACATCAATACGCTGAACTCCGGCACAAATGCTACCGGTGTCAGTGCATCAATCATCACCACTACGTCCGGCAGCTATCGACTGATCCTGACCGACAAAAATACCGGCGCCGAAGGCATAAGCATACAGGACGCATCCAGCGGCAATCTATTGCAATCCCTGGGTTTTACCTCCGGTACAGAATCCATAAAACATCAGACATCCAACGGTGCAGCTTCCGATGAATTCGGGAGTACACAGGCAGCAGTAAGTGCGCTTCTGGGCATCACCGCTCCCGATCCGGCCACATCAAAGGTCACAATCGGTGCATATTCAGACATTGAGATCGACCTGGACATGTCACTGACCCAGTTGGTTGCAAGCATCAATTCGCAGGCCGGTGAAACTATCGCTTCCATAGAGGAAAGTGAAAATGACGACGGCGACACGGTTTACCAGCTCAAACTGGTCGGAACGACATATACAGACTCAAATAACGTCCTGGAGGCCATAGGCATTCTTCAGGGCAACCATATTGATGTAAGTGAAGTTCAGACTTCGAGTGCACTTACAAAGATCGGCGGCGGCGCAATCGATGCAGCGACGCTTTTCTCTCAGATCGATACAGGCAGCGGTCTGAACAACCTGGTAAATGGCGATACCATTCTCATCAGCGGAAAAGACAACGAAGGCAATACGTTAAGCGGCACATATACCGTCAATACAGCCAATACGCTTCAGACATTCCTCGACAGCATCGAATCCGCTTTCACGGCAGCCGGTAATTCAGTTACCGCCAGTATTAATGCCGAAGGAAAAATCGTTGTCACCGACGATGCATCAGGTGAAAGCCTGATGGAAGTCAACCTGATAGCCAATAACCAGGGCGGCGGTACGCTGGATTTCGGAGAATTCAATACTGCTACCGAAGGCCGGTCAATGCAGATCGAAGCTGGAAACGACGCCAGGTTCACTGTTGACGGTATGCAGTTCACCCGTTCAAGCAACACAGTTACCGACGTTATCAGTGGAGTAACTCTGAACCTCAAATCCGCAGACCCGGCTGTAACTGTTACAGCCAACGTAAACCGCGACACTTCCAGCCTTCAGAGTATGGTTAACAAGTTCATAAGCGCCTACAACGACGTTCAGACTTTCTTCAACGATCAGTCCGCTTACGATGAAGAGACCGAAACCACCGGCGGTGTTCTGTTTGGCGACACCACCATGACCACAATACAGAGCACCCTTATGACTCGTATCGTCTCCACTGTCGATGGCGCTCCGGACGATCTGAACACGCTGTCGAAAGTCGGCATTCGTCTTGGCGAAGGTGCTTTACTCGCCTTGAATCAGACTGTATTCGACGATGTTGTCGCCAGCAGCTTCGATGACCTTGTCAGCTTTTTCACTGCACAGGGATCTGCTACCGGCAGTAACCTTTCTTATGTCAACTATACCAGCGCCAGCAAAGCCGGCTCATACACGGTAAACATTACTCAGGCTGCAGCCAAAGCCGCCGTCACCGGTACAACAAATCTCTCAGGCGGCCTGGCATCGGACGAAACATTCACCATTACCGATACCGTCACCGGTGCCATTGCGACTGTTCTGCTTACCGCCGGTATGGACGCTAATGAAGTTGTAAACGCTATCAACTCCGAATTTATGGAAGAATATCAGGAAGTTGTGCGGGAAGACAGCGGACGGACGCTCATAGGAGGAGGATCAGTCACTTCACTGAGCACCTGGGATCAGATCGACACTACCGGAGCGGGCGGCAACGACATCAGCGATGGCGACCGTATTGTAATTTCCGGCAACCTGCGCAATGGCAACAGCGTCAGCGGATATTACACCATCAGCGATAAGAGCACCGACTCGGTTCAGGGGCTGCTTTCGAAAATCGAATCCACATTCAGCAACCAGGTCTACGCCACAATGGACGACGATGGTAAAATTGTTCTTACTGACCGCCAGACCGGCGTATCCCAAATTGATCTTACACTCAGTTACAGCGGCTCGGGCTCGCTTTCATTCGACGACATGACTGTTGAAACCGAAGGCCGTAAAGCACTGGGCATTCAAGCCACATCCGAAAGCGGCAGCCTGGTGCTCACTCACAATGAGTATGGTTCAATATATGGATTCACCATCACTCAGAGTGTAAACAATCTCGGTATAGTCGACCAGGAATACTCGGGACTCGACATTGCCGGAACCATCGGCGGTGAATCTGCCACCGGCAAGGGGCAGACGCTAACAGGCGACGAAGACAATGCCAACGTTGAAGGTATTGCTGTTCGCTATACCGGGACTTCTATTGGTTCTCTCGGAAGTGTTACTTTAAGCCTTGGCATGGGCGAAATTCTTGACCGCATACTGGATTCTTATGTTGATCCATACACCGGATATCTTAATGCCAAAGATACCGCAATTGATGATTCCGTCACCTCTCTTAATAAGCAGATAGAAGACATGGAAGCCCGTCTCGAATTAGAGAAAAACAACCTCTATTCCAAATATCAGGCGATGGAAATCACACTCAGCAAGCTGCAGCAGCAGCAGAGCTGGCTGTCAACGCAATTGGCAAACATGTAACTGGAAAGATTTACTGAGCATGGTTAATCCTTACAGACAATACAAAGAGAATTACATAACCACGGCCAGCCCGGCTCAGCTTGTGGTCATGCTCTACGATGGCGCCATTAAATTCATAAGGCAGGCCATCGAACACATCAACGAAAAAGATTACGAGAGCAAACAGAAAAAGCTCAACAAGGCGCTGGATATCATCTACGAACTTCTCACCACTCTCAATGTCAAAGAAGGCGGCCAGATCGCCACGAATCTTCAGAATCTATACCTGTATATGATCAGACGCATAAACGACGGCAGCTTCAAGCTTGATGTTCCGGCCCTTGAGGAAGTTATCGGTCTGCTCGACAACATCAATGAATCCTGGCGGCAACTGGCGCGTCAGGAGCAGTCTGCCGGTTCAGGCACAGCTTACAGCGTTGAATCTTCAAATAAATCAAATTACAGCGGAAAAACATGAAACAGGCTGTGGTGAAAAAGCTGGATCGGCATGCTTTCTTCGACGAAATGCTGCATTTTGCGGCAGCTTATCACCGACTCACCGAACAGTGCGAAAAAATGATCAATGCCGGCGAGCAGCGTCAGGCCGAGAACATGATTATTCTGCGCGGTGAAACTATCCGTAAAATAGACGAACTGGAAGCCGCCTGCCCGGATTACATATCCACTCCGAATAAAAACGATAAAGACGAATCCGAAAAGCGTGCAACGCTCAACCGCATTTTTACCGAGTGCGCCGAAATCGAAAATCGTCTGATGCCGCTTATGCAGGAAAATATGAAGAGCCTGCAGGAGCAGGCTCATAAGCTTAAAAACGGTAAGAAGGCCATTCAGGGCTACAGTGCATCTTTCAGTCCGCGCCCCACCGCTGTATACATCCAGGAAAAGAAGTAGACTTACCCTTCTTCAATCTGCACTATCGAATAATTACTCAACCGTTGGTACTGAAACAGCTCCGCCATTAAGCGCCAGCACTCTGTTGTAGAAGCTCGCCAAAGCGTAAATGCTTAAAGGAAGAGTCACCAGAAGGCCGATAGCCAGCGCCAGAGCGCCTGCAATGTTGATGAGGCCGAGCAGGAGTACAAAGCCGAAATATTTCAGTTTGTAGCCCTTCATCATTTCCCAGCTCGCCTTTAAAGACTCGACACCGCCAAGTTCTTTATCCATGACGATAAAGACCCACTGCGAAAGACCCAGAGCCAGAATGATGCCGGGGATTACCAGCAGAATCACGCCGATGACGATAGCGATAATCATTACAATGTAAGCGACCAGAATGGGAACGAATTGAGCAAAACCACTGGTGAAAAGTCCGAACTGCACTTCCTCGCGGCGCACGATTTTTACTGCGGTAAAATATACTCCCGCCGAAAATACAGTGGTTATCAGGCTGAACGCCTGAGAGGTGGCCTGAAGAGTGAATATGTCGCTTCCGAACATCTGAGTAATGATGGCCTGACCGATTCCGGCAATGACCATCAGCAGAACCAGCATGCCGATCATTATTCCCGGACGGGCTTTAAAGGTTTCCCAGCCTTCGCGGATGCTGTCACCGACCAGACTGTCTGCCGAATAGGGTCTTTCAGGAACGCCCATGCTCTGATTGATTTCCATTTCTCTTCCCTTCCCTTCTCTTGTTTTTCTTCATTGTGCTTGTCATTCACCACATTTGTCAAGCGAGTCGGGTTACTTTATTACGACAGACAGCGACTGGAGTTTATTCCATAAACTTAAAAGCTGCCTGGAACATATCCCAATAGAGGCCGGCACAACTGTTGTTCGTCATTCCCGCGAAAGCGGGAATCCAAGTTGAGACAAATCAATTCTGGACACCCGCTTGCGCGGGTGTGACGGCTTTTCGGCCTGTTGGTACAGTCTTTTATAAGCCCTCATCAGGAACATAATCCACGCTGCATAAAAGCGATTTTATTACAATAGAATCCATCTCAAAAATAAGAGCTGGCAGATTTGTCATTCTGAGCGAAGCGAAGAATCTGAAGCCGAATCAAGCTTCGAGAGAGATCCTTCGCTGCGCTCAGGATGACAGGAAGGAGGTTTTGAGATGCATGCCAGAAACAAGTCCTTTTTACAGGCTTACTTTTTCGCCGGGGCCTACTGCAATCTCGCGGCTCTCGATAATGCGCTGCCCGGCGGCTATTTCGAAAATGCCGCCAGTCTCTATGGTCACGCACAGGCGCACACCCTTGGATATGGTCACGTTCGGACCGATTCCAACTTTTGAGGCTGTTGCAACGTCTGCTTCAAGAGCGCGGGTAAGCTCGTCGATTTTAAGGCGGCCATACGGCATTTTGGCATCGATGATAAGCTGTGCGCCCTCTTCGAGCGTAAGCTTATCCGAATATGGCCGGTCTCCGCCGCTTGAACTGTAGCGGGCTCCCAGATACAGGCGACTGCCCGCTGCCAGTTTCCAGCCCGTTGCCAGACCGCGACGCGCCATCTGCTCCAGACTCAGACCCAGGAACGGCGGCAGTTCGGCCCAGACCTGCGGTTCTTTGCAGCCGCCTTCGACTTCCGCGCCCAGTTTCATCAGTTTGTCCAGAGCCTGCGATACCAGAATCTTGAAGGTATGCTCGACCGAATCGACGCCCACCATATTCTTGGTCGGCAGGAAAAGCTCATCGCGGTCGACGTAATACAGTTTCACTTTTTCGGGATCAAGCAGCATACAGAGTGCGTGACTCATCATTTCCGAAGTCGACGAGGCGATGTCGCGCCCGGCAACCTTTACCATCTTGTCGGTGTATAGAATTTCAGGGATGTCCGAGCGCACAGCGTCCAGCGCCACCGCCAGAGTATTGATGTTTCCGGCGTTGAAGAGCAGCGTGCCGTCTTCGGCGGTCATGGCGGCCATATCTTCGTCCATCACGCTGTATTCGACCACTTCCCACTTGCCGCTTTTGCGCATGCGCACCGCAATGCCCACTTTTTCGTTGGCCGCGACGCGCTCGGTTACGGAAATAGTAATACCCGCCTTGTTGCGCGCATGGAAACCGGCGCGCCCGGCGTGCAGCGGGCTGAGCAGCGCGTTATCCACGTTGCCCATCACGATTTCCGTCAGGCCCCATTTTTTCAGGCGGTCCAGCAGCCCGCCACCTTCGGCTGCTTCCAGTGCGGCGTATATGCCGCCGTGACCGGAGCCGGTCAGGAGCAATGAGCCGTCCGGGTTGGCGATAAGTTCACCGTCGGCATCCAGACGCGGAAACATGTTCTGGATGAACGGAATCAGCGCCCAGCGCGGGAATCCGTACATTCCGCCCGAAAGATGTTCGGCGGTGCGATCCTCGGTAACGTCGGAAACCATGAAGAGCACCGGAGCCAGACGCCCGGCCCTTATGGAGCGCTCCAGCGCTTCGGCCACTATCATCTGAATGAAGCTCATGCCGATAACCGGCGAGATGGGGAAGCAGCCTTTCGGATCGCCGTAGGCGAATCCAACGCTTGCCAGCGTTTCGTTTTTAATCGGCAGGGCTTTATCCAGCAGACCGATTTCCTTCTGGAAGCGCGTAGCCGCACCGCCCGCAAAGACCACCGCCGCAAAACGCCCGTCGCGCAGGGCCTTCCATCCCAGTTCGGCGTCGGCAAAGCTGTTGTCGATCTGGCTGCCGTCGCGGCGCATGGGCTCGACATCGCTCAGGTTCAGCTTGCGCTCATCGTGGCGCTTCAAGGCTTCGCGGTGACGACGGATGCGCTCGAATTCGAGCTTCGAACATTCATCGAGGAAGCGCCCCAGCGTTTCAGCGCCGGCGCCGGGCAGATAACGCTCGAAGACCGCGCCGAAACCGTAATCGATTACACGGTGCAGTTGTTCACATCTTTTTGTATCGTATTCGCACAGCGGACGCAGTGCGGGACAGATTTCATAAGCACGCTCAATCGTAAACATGGATTCCTCCGCGAGATTATGTACATAAGCAATTTAGCGCACAGCGTATAAAAAGCAAGTAGAGGCGGCAAAATTCAGAAAGCATTATGCATCTTAAAGAAATACAGATCCTTCGCTTCGCTCAGGATGACATCAGCAGTCTCGACTCAGGATTACAGCCTGTCATTCTGAGGCGCAGCCGAAGAATCCTCAGATCCTTCGCTCTGCTCAGGATGACATCAGGTCGGGCCTGTTATAAACGAAACAATCACCTCACCCCGCTCTTCGAGCTTCCCCTCTCCACTGTGGAGAGGGGATAAGAGGGGTGAGGTTTTCCCTCCCGCATATCTTCACCGCACACAACGCGCATTGCCGCCGTACCCATTATTGTTGGAGTACACGTAGCCATCGTAGAAAAGCACGTACCATGCATCTCGGTCGCTGTTGGCGAGGGAGGACGACGACCAATACCATGAACACGTTCCACTCAGTTGTGATGGCCAGTAGCAGCCGGTCGACCCTCCATCATTGGTACATGAGGACGGATTGCAGTTTGCATTTGTCCAGCAGGATGACAATAGCAGACAGGCTGTCTCTATTCCGCACTCTTCGCACACATCCACAACCCCACATGCCCCGCCAGTTTCAATATCAGCACAATTACGCACCAGTGATCTTAACTCACTTATATTCGGCAGCCTCCAGTCACCACCATCAAGGTCAAGCTCGTTGCAATGTGTAACGGCGTTTTCCCATGTTATCTGTCCGCCTGTCGGCTCCTGCTGCCACTCAAAACCCGTTTCCGGGTCGGTACAAACACCACGCGAGCAGAAAAACGCCGATGTAGAAGACAGTGTGCGCACAAGGCGGAAGCCTAGTGGGTTGAAACGATCACCAGAGTCGCCGTGAAAGCGATATGCAGAACGGGCGTATTTCGCGTGATTGTTCCAACCACCACCACGATACGCATGGCCTGAACTAGTTGCCTCTGCCCCTGTGGGATCGGTCTCTGTCGCTGGATAAGCACCAAACCAGTCCCATACCCACTCCCAAACATTTCCGCTCATATCATACAATCCAAATGCATTCGCATCTTTCCCAACTGCAGGATGGGTCGTTCCCTCAGCATTTCCGCAATACCAGGCAATGTTTGTCAGATGAAATGGCGTCTCACAAGTAAGGTGAGAGGAATCGCTGTTTTGTCCATTGTAATATGCCGTCTTACTCCCCGCTCGCGCTGCATACTCCCACTCCGCCTCTGTGGGCAGGCGATAGCCTTCGCAGTCCTGCGGTTTTTCAACTCCGTTAAGAGTCACAGTGCATGCGTATGTTCCTTCGGTGCAACTGCTCTCGTTTGACAGACATCCACTTCCAATATCATCACCAGTACAGTCAGTCA
>Ga0172375_10002919_pt1 | contig 26371 bp, 18 predicted proteins | sample LakKiv1m_FD_114537 | JGI IMG/M metagenome (GOLD analysis project Ga0172375, IMG submission 114537) | Freshwater microbial communities from Kabuno Bay, South-Kivu, Congo - kab_092012_11.1m | ecosystem: Environmental > Aquatic > Freshwater > Lake | place: Democratic Republic of the Congo...
CGGACGGCGTATCGGGAGATCAGAATGGCTCTTGACGAATGCTCTGGAGGTCGTAGAATGAAGATGAAAGGGATCGATGGCCCTGTTACCGCTGTAGCAGGGAGTCCATCTGGGAAATCTCGGCTAATAATGCATGTCCATGGAGCGTCCAACATGAAAAAGGCTATCATACCCGCTTTCATCATCGCTCTGTCCGCTGTTCTCATTTCATGCCCCTCGAACTCCCCCTCCCCTTCCGATTCAAGTGCCGAAACCGGCCCTCGGTTCTCCCTTGTAGACTTTTCCTACGTTCGGGCTGGCTTCAACAGCAGGGAGATTACCGTCGGCGACACCGTGAACTTCGATGTAATACTCCAATATGATGCTCAAGACATCATCCAGATTGACTTCTACTGGACATACGGGATAGATGACGGCGTCAACTCCAACTACGGAGAGGGTCAAGGCCCAAGCTACCAGAAATCCGGAACAGACCTCGACATTTCTGGCTCGTATACCTTCCGAACTGACTTTACGGGCGTCAACTGGGTAACGGTGAAGGGAGTGGCTTTCAAGCAGAATGGCGATGTCATCATCGACAAGGTATGGTTCAACATCGACAACATGGGGCCGAACATCGACATAGAGCCAAGGAACCTCTCTGGGGTCAAGAATCTCGATAACATAGTGCTACGAATCGCGGACGGCGGTTCTGACGCTGGTGTCGCCTACAACAGGGTTTCGCTTGCGCTGAAAGACTCCGGAGGAGCGCTTGTCGCGCTCTCGAACCCTTCAAGCGACGGCAATGGAACAATAACAACAGCTCCCGTCAGGACACTCTCGCCCGGCTCATATTCAATCACTGTCATAGGCTATGACAACATCGGGAACCCCGCCGAGGCATCGTCGAATTTCACGCTACTTTCATCATCCTCGGCACTCCCAGAACTTTCCATAACCACTCCTTCATGGAATGGAACAACCGTAGCCGGAACAATCGAGTTCGCCTACACAAGCTCAGAGCCGATAGAAAGGCTCTTCATGGACTCTTCCGTATTCGGGCCTACATACTACCCGTATGTGTTTGGCAGTTTCCCGACCTTCGAGTACCTGAATCCGTCGCAGAGTGGAACCATTACTCTGGATACAACATTCACTGGGCAGAATCCCGCGTATTTCAGGCTATTCGCAATCTATGCAAGCGGATTATCCGCCACGAGCAACATAGTCTGGTGCAATGTTCATAACTGATTATTCATCACGCGTTCAGACGACGGGCTACGCAGGCTCAGTCGGAACATTAGGGACGCGGGATGACACTCTGGAACCGAAAGGTGAACTCAAGCTATTGATTCATACCACCCTGAACGCTTCCTGTTCCCCCTCGAAGCCCTTGAAGGAGAAGAAGCCAGCCGAGGGGAAGGCACCATCCTTCCTCAACTCCGCATAGTCAGCTATCTCCTTCTTGACCCAAGATAGCTTTTCCTCTGGCTCGCCTTTCTCAATGCGCCATTTGAGGACATCCTGCCACCGACCATGTTCGATATCGATGCCCTTCTTGAAATCTCCAGAGATGAATATCTCGCCTCCCCCCGCGACGCCGATGAGACGCGAGGCGTAGTTGACGGAAGTCCCCTTATATACTCTGGATAGCGTTCCTGTCTAGCTGCTGTTACCCCTCCTACAAGGAGTTCGAGGCCGCCTACTACTCCTGCCACACGCTCGACCACGGCAGCTCCCTAGCGGAGCGCACCTGCGAGTTCAAACGCGCCCGGTTCGCCACGAATCCTTCGAATACCGAGCCCGATTCGGTCCTCTCCTCCCTCGAGGCCCTCGGCGCCATCCCCTATCTCGACAAGTGGCAGGCTCGCCGTGGGCCGGATCCCGTCGACCCGCGGCCATCCAGGTGGCCAACGGGAAGACCCTGACCGCGGCCGGCCTCAAGACCGTCCTCTCGACAATCTTCCTCGACCCCCGGAAGTAACGCGCGCGCTTTACCCTTCTCGCTAGCGACGCTACCATGCAGGCCCAACTCCGCGCAGAAGAGGCAGGCCAGATTCCGCGGGAGACCTCAACGTTTCAGGTCCCCTGGGCACCATCCCCCTCCGCTCGACCGGTAACAACCGCGAAACCGCGGCCAAGATGCTCGGCATGACGGGCACGCCTTCCGCAAGGCCATGCGTGAGCGCTTCGCGGCCTTCGCGGACGAGGGCTGGGAAGAGGGGATGTAGGCCGGATAGATCGACCTCCTTGTTTGACAGGAGAGACGGCATGGGCTACAATTGTACAATTACTTTGATAGGTGACTAGGGCGGACGAATGGATACTATCGATAGGTTTATCAAGCTCCGCATTCTCGTCGCCGCGCTCGGCGAGAAACACTCGGCAAGCTGGTGGGAAAGCGACTTCCTCGGAGAGAACGGAATCAGGTTTCTTGCGTTCGCATTCCCCAGGGCACCTGAGGCAGCAGCGATTCAAGGAGCCTGCGAAGCCGCCCGCCGTACGCATGACGAGCGAATCGGCACAAAAGGCACTGTTCATCTTTTTAGGCAACAATACGAGGCGGAGCTAGTGATCCATGAAAGGCTCATGCTTGGTGGGTCGGGACTCCGTGACGATATCCTGGGGACCTACTCGAATCCGCAGGCCTGCAAGGCCGCGCTCGCGGAACTGGCCGGCGAGAGCGAGCATGGGAAAGAGGGGCCGGTTAAGCTGGGCTTATCCTCGGCCGCGTTCTCGAGCCCCATGATCAAGCGCATGGCGGCGATATACGCGGGGGCGTTCGAGGAAGGCAAGATAGCGTTCCCCTATTTCGTTAACCCCGCATGAGCGATAGGGCGTCGAGGTATACGACCGAGCTCATAAAAGTAAACGGCTTGGTCCCCGAAACGATCGAGATGCTTCGCCTCTGGAGTCCGGGAATGCGGTCTTCGGACCTCAGGGACGTCGCGCTAAAAACGGGAATACTCGCGAAGGAGAGTTCCGATAGGGTTTGGGTAATCTCCCGCTACGGCTTCGGCTTGCGCTTTCTCGGCGAAGGCCAACGCCCGGCGATGTACCTTAAGCGCCTCGTCGAGCGGCAAGCGCCAATCTCATTCCTTCGCCAACTCTTCGCTATCTATACCGCCAGGATCAATGGCCTGTTCGCCGACGTGGCCGGCGGCTATTTCTGGGAACTCAAGGCACGCGGGGCTTCGGAAATCTCGAGCGAGGTCCTCGCCGCCTTCATCAGGTCCCGGTTCGGGTCTTCGAAGGCGCCATCGGCGTGGTCGGACTCGGCGACGGACCGAGTCGCGTCGGGGCTCCTCAAGACGCTCGTCGATTTCGGGTACGCGGGACAGGGCAGGGGCGCGAATCGCCCGATGACTCCCCCGAGGATATTGCCCGAGACGGCCTGCTATATCGCTTATGAGTGCAGGGAAAGAGGTATCTCGGATTCCGCTGTGGCCCTCGACCCGGCATTCTCCCTATTCGGACTGGATCGCGGCCGGGCGCTCGAGGAACTCCTGCGCATATCCGGAGCAGGATTCTTAATCGCGCAGTCCGCTGGCGAGCTAGTGCGTGTCTCTTACGATCACGGGACAATGGAGGCCTTCCTCGATGCCATCACTCGATGATCTCATTGACGAGCTCCTCGTGAGGCTCAAGACGAGCGATCGTTTCAGCGCAACCGGGGGCGAACCCGTGTACTACCTCATCTTCCCGGCGGAACAGATGCTCGAGGCGAAACGCGACATCAAAGTCCTTTTATCCCGGTTATCGCTCGACGGATGGTCGCCGTCGGTCCTCTCGCTCGCCGAGACCGTGAATAGGATACTCCGCTCGGACCCGGACAGGGCGATCGTGCTCGAGGGAGAGAAGGCCAGCTTGGACGAGGGCGACCTCGCCTCCGTCAACGAGAGCATCCGGAGCATGATCCTCGGTACGGGCCTCGATAAGGTGACCGCGAGCATCCTCGCTGAGATCGATTTGATAAGCTCGAGGAAGGGCGCGATCTTGATCGTGACGGACATCGAGGCTCTTCATCCATTCTTGCGTATCGGGGCCGTGGAGCAGCAGCTCCAGGGACGATGCCCGATACCGACCGTGATCCTCTACCCGGGGAACCGCGCCGGGGCGTCGTCCCTCAGCTTCCTCGGCATTTGGCCTGACGACGGAAATTATCGCTCGACGCATATCGGCTGACTCCACTTTTTACCGGAGGCGCAAGATGAATAAAATACGGGAGCTGTTCAACCCGAGCAAGCCAATAGACCGCCGCATCGAGAAGGTCATCAATTACGAGAACGTCGGCGAGGACCAGCTCAAGGCCGAGGTGACCGAGTACGTCGCCACCGAGAGCATTGAAGAGCATTTTCACCGGCTCCTGGACGCGATGGACCAATCCATGTCCGGAGACGCCGGCATGGATACCGCGGTCTGGGTTTCGGGATTCTACGGCTCGGGGAAGAGCTCCTTTACGAAATACCTGGGATTCGCGCTTGATCCCTCCAAACGGATTGGCGATAGGCCTTTCATCGAGTACCTCCAAGACCAATTCTCCAGGCAGGCCACGAAACAAAAGCTCAAGACGGTCGCGGGAAAGCATCCCCTCACCGTGATCATGGTCGACCTCGCGAGCAACCAGCTCGCGGGAGCGGGCATGGCCGAGGTCAGCAGCGTCTTGTACTGGCAAGTAATGCAGTGGGCTGGCTACTCGCGGGATCGTAAAATCGCATACCTCGAGTTCATGCTCGAGCGGGACGGGAAGCGCGAAGCCTTCGAGAAGAGGTTCGGTGAGGTCGCGGGTGGCCGGGCGTGGAAGGAAGTCCAGTCCAATCCGCTTGTCGCGGCGAAGTGGGCGGCCGAGCTCGCCTGCGAGTTCTATCCCGAGCACTGGAAGAGCCCTGTCGAGTTTTCGAGGATCAAGCTCGACGAGGCGAAATTCGAGCAAGAGCGCGTCGAGGAGATGCTGGCGATTATTAAGGCGAAATCGGGGACGGATAAGGTCGTCTTCATCGTCGACGAGGTCGGACAGTACGTCTCGGGGCGCGACGACCTCATTCTCAATCTGGACGGGCTCGCCAAGAACATCAAAAATATCGGCCGCGGCAAGGCGTGGCTCGTGGCGACGGCGCAGCAAACCCTCGCCGAGGATAGCCCCAAAGCGCAGATCAACTCGCCAAAGCTCTTCAAGCTCAAGGACCGATTCCCCGTGCAGATCGACCTCGAGGCGAGCGATATCCGCACGATCTGCCATAGGCGGCTCCTCGCTAAATCTCCCTCGGCCCGCGAGGCGCTCGGCAAGCTCTTCGACGAGCACGGGGAGAAGCTGATCTTCGCGACGAAGCTCAGCCAAGCCAAGGTGCTCTCCGCCGCCCTCGACCGCGAATCATTCATTGACCTGTACCCCTTTATGCCGATGCACCTCGATCTCCTCCTTATGCTCCTCGGACGGCTTGCCAAGACCTCGGGCGGCATCGGGCTACGCTCCGCAATCAAGGTGGTGCAGGACGTGCTCATCGATGCGGGCATGCCCTCGGGCGGAGAACGGCCCGAGTCTCTCGCGGACCAGCCCGTCGGCCGGCTCGCGAACGCCGTCCTGTTCTATGATTGCCTGCGGAAGGACATACAGCGCTCCTTCCCGCATGTTGTCCAGGGCGTCGAGAAGGCGCTCGCAGCCTTCGGGCAGGGGACCATGGCCGGCAAGCTCGCGAAAGCGATCGGCGTCCTCCAGGTGATCGAGGATTTCCCTTTGACGGCGGATAACGCGGCTGCTCTCGTGTACCCCTCGATCGACAAGCAGCCGCTCTTCGAGGAGGCGCGAGAGGCCGCGAAGCAGCTTCTCGGCGAGCCACTCGTCCCTCTGGCCGAGGTCGACGGCCGCCTACGGTTCATGAGCCCGGTAGTCGACGACATCAATAAGAGGCGACAATCGCTCCAGCCCTCGTCGAGCGAACTTCGGGACGTCTACGTCGCGGCGCTCAAGGACCTGATCCCCAAGCCGACGGCAAAGATCGAGTCCGGCAAGGTCGTGTCCTGCGGCGTCAAGATCGCCGAGGCCGTAGGATGGTTCGGGATACAGGACGACGGCGAGGAGATCCAGCTCCTGCTCGGGTTCCAGAAGGAGTCGAGACATCAAGCGGAGCTAATCAACGCAATTGAGTCTTCGAGAACTCCCTCATTCTCGAAATCCGTGTTCGCAATCGCTCCGGAAGACCCGCAAGCCGAGCAGGCCGCCCTCGACTCGTGGAGAAGCGGCAAGATCTACGACCTCGAGCGGGCTCACGCGATGGACAAGGACGTCGTAGCCTACCTCGAGGGACAACGCGCCAAGGCCACTGAGAAGAAGGCGGAACTCGTAAAGAGGCTTTCTGATAGCTTGCTAAAAGGCTCCTTCGCGTTCCGCGGTCAACCGGTAGGCATCGGGACCCTTGACGGCGATCTCCAGGGCTCGATCAGGAAGGAGCTATCGCGGTCCGGGGAGGAAGTGTACTCTAAATTTCGCGATGCTCCCGCGCAGGCCGACAGCTCGGCCGCCGAGGGCTTCCTCAAGGCGCAGAACCCGTGGGCAGTAAGCGATAAAAACGACCCGCTCGGTCTCGTCGACAAGGCCTCGGGCGCCGGAACGATACGGACGTATCATCAGGCTTTCCGCGATATCCATGATTATCTCGAGACCCGCGGCTGGGCCGAGGGGAAGAAGCTCCTCGACGAGTTCGCCCAGGCGCCCTACGGCTGGTCCAAGGACACGACGCGCTACGTCATCGCCGCCATGCTCGCCTCGGGCTCCGTCAAGCTGAAGATCGGGGGCGCCGAGATCGGGACGCCCACTCCCCAGGCTATCGAGGCGCTCAAGAGCCAGCAGAGCTTCGGGAAGATCGGCATCATGCTCAGGAATGACCCTCCATCGGTTTCGCTTCTCCTCGAGACTTCCGATCGGCTGCTGAAGCTCACGGGCAAGAAGGTGGCGCCGCTCGAGCGCGATATCGCGAACGCGGTACTCGCCGCCTTCCCCGAGTTCCGAAATGCGTATGCGCCATTGGCCGCTAGGCTAGAGGCCCTCAGCCTAGCCGGTGCAGCTCGTGCTCACGGTCTGTGCGATCGAATCGACGAGCTCCTGAGGGGCGACGCGGCAGACGCGCCCTATAGGCTCGGGCAGGAGGGAAGCGAGCTGTACGCTGACTTGCTCTGGGCCCGCGACGCGATCAAGTCCCTCGGGGAAGGAGCTGCGGTGCTCGCAGAGCGGGCGCGCCAGGCGCTCGAGAAGATAGGGGACTTGCCTCGCGACGGAGGCGTCCTCGAGGAGCTGGCGGCCTCGGCGGCGAAAACCCTCTCCGGCTTACGGGAAGAACTCGGCCGCGAGGATTGGCCCTCGCGCATCCCCGAAACGAGCCGCTTGCTCTCGGCGATCGAAACGGCGGTAACGGAGGCATTCCATTCCCTCGCTCGCGAGTGCACTGCTTACGTCGAAGGGCGTTGGCAGAAGATCGAGAATAGCGACGACTGGCGGGCGCTCGGCCCCGACGCGCGCGAAGGGATCTCCGCGGAGCGACCGAGCGTCGACTTGCCCGTCTCGACTGGCGTCTCCGGCCTCGAGGCATTGTACAAGCTTCGGTATTTCCTCGCGGCGCGCTACGATAAGCTCGAGGCTCGGATCGCGCAAGAGGCGGAAAATATCCGAGAAGCCGTAGTTGGGGGTGGAGGGAATGAGGAGGAGAGCAATGAAGAGCCGCATACGCTCTCAGTCCCCCGCGGCCGGCCCTTGACGCAATCCGATATAGATTCGCTCATTCTCGAGCTCGAGGCCGCCCGTGGTATCCTGGACCGCGGCGGCTCGGTCATCATCGAGTAGGCGCGCCATGGCGATTGATAAAGAGGGCAGGAAGAAGCTCGAGCGGCTCGTCTCCGAGGGGCGCCGGCTCCTCGAGGCCGAGTACGGGGCGCAGCTTCAGGCGGCGTACGGCATCGGCCTCGACGGGTCCGTCGCGGCTTCGGCGACCCTCGGGCATCTCTCGGAGGCCGAGCTCAAGAAGGCCCGCGCGTTGCGCGAAGAACTCCTGCACTTCTCCTCGGGAAAGGCCGAGAAGCGCGAGACAGCCCAGGGTGTAGAGAGACTCCTCCGCGAGCTATCCTTCACGACTCTCAACCGCCTCGCCGCGCTGAAGCTCTGCGAGAGCAGGGAGTTCCTCATCGAGTCGGTGAGCTCAGGATACTCCTCCCGAGGCTTCGAGATCTATAGTCGACTCGCCGGGCCTGCGCTCGGGGACACCTATGCCCGCTACTCGATGTACCTCGAGAGCGTGTTCGACGAGCTTTCCCTTGACTTGGGTGCGCTCTTCGACCGCCGGGCCCCGGGAGCCCTGCTGTTCCCGCGTGAAAGCGCCCTCCTCGGGCTGCTGGAGTTGCTCAACGACCCGGCCCTCGTCCCGTTCTGGTCCGAGGACGAGACGATAGGCTGGATGTACCAGTACTTCAACTCTAAGGAGGAGCGCAGGGAGATGCGCTCCGACTCTGGCGGTGCACCGAGGAACAGCCGTGAGCTCGCGGTTCGGAACCAGTTCTTTACGCCTCGCTACGTCGTCGAGTTCCTCTGCGATAACAGCATCGGTCGGCTCTGGTACGAGATGAGCCGCGGCGAGACGATCATCGCGAGGCGGAGCAGGTACCTCGTCGAGCCCAAGGATCGCCTCTTCCTCTCCCGGATGACGGACCCCGAGGATAGCGCCGCATCGCCTGCCATCGTGGATATGGGCAGGATTTTGGCGAGCGGGAAGGTCTTGGAATGGCCGGATTTCCGAGAGGGCCACGAGGGTGACGCGCATCGGCTTATCAATTTCGCCCATAGCTTCGACGGTTACGTGCGGCATAGTCACGAGGACTCAGGCCCCCTCGGGGCAGGTTGCTGGCTCGCAGAGCGGGAGGGAAAATGGGCCACGGCCGAGCTCGGCGCCGAGAGCGCGGAGGACCTTTCCGATTTCCTCTTCCTGGCCGTCCGTGCAGGCCGCTGGGGCGGCGGAGTCGCCGAGGACGAGCGCGGCAGGATCGCGTCCACCTTCATCAGGAATCCTTCCGCCGTACGCGCGGCTAACGAGCTCTTGCGCCGGCTACGGAACACTGACGAGGCGCGCCGCCCGGCGATCCATACCTACCGCCGTCCGAAAGACCCCCGCGAGATCCGAATGCTCGATCCCGCTTGCGGCTCGATGCACTTCGGGCTCTACGCCTTCGACCTCTTCGAGGCGATCTACCGCGAGGCCTGGGACGGATACCCGGAGCTATTCGCCGACCTCCGCGCCTCAGGCATGAGCCGCGACGAGCTCTTGCGGCAGGCGCCGGCCCTTATCATAGAGAACAACCTCCACGGCATCGACATAGACCGGCGTTGCGCCCAGATCGCCTCCCTCTCGCTCTGGCTCAGGGCGCAGAAGAGCTGGAAAGAGGCGGGAATCACGGCAGAGGATAGGCCGCGGATCAGGAAGAGCAATATCGCCTGCGCCGAGCCCATGCCGGGCGAGGCGCCCTTTCTCGAAGAGTACGCGGCTTCGCTCGCGCCTAAGGTGCTCGGCGACCTCGTCAAGGATATCTGGAAAGAAATGCGCCTCGCCGGCGAGGCGGGGAGCCTCCTCAAGATCGAGGAGCGAATCGAGGGTGAGGTCAAGCGAGCGCGCGCGGCGTGGAGAGTCTGGACTATCGACATGAAGAAACAGTCCTATGCCCAGGGCGATTTCTTCTCGAAAGGCCACCAACTCTCCCTTAAGGATACGCTCGGTTACGAAATCCGAGACATCGAGGGAGCGGAGGAGTGGGAAGGCATGGAGGCTAGGCTCCTCGAGGCCCTGCGCCGATACGCCGAGGCCGCGCAGGCGGAAGGCGGGACGGGCAAGCGGCTCTTCGCGGACGACGCGGCCGCGGGCTTCTCCTTCATCGACCTTTGCCGCAAGCGCTACGACGCCGTGCTCATGAACCCGCCCTTCGGCGAGTCGGCGGCCGGGGCCAAGCAGTATATCGGGGACGAGTATCCCAGGACGAAGAACGACCTCGCGGCCGCATTCGTCGAGATGGCGCTACGCCGCCTGCAGCCCCACGGCTATGCCGGCGCTATCACGACCAGGACTATCTTCTTCCTCTCGAGCCACACCAAGTTCCGCGAGGAGATCATGCTCAAGGAAGCCCGTCCCACTGTTTTCGCCGACCTCGGCTTCGGCGTCCTCGATGCCATGGTGGAGACGGCGGCCTACGTCGTCGAGAAGGCGTGAGCGGCTATTGCCGATATACGATCAATTTATTGAGGAGCATAGTATGGCGGCGATTTGGAAGACCATGACCCCCTATCAGCTTCTCGAGGTCGGCGAGAAGGCGAGCGGGGAGGAGATCAAGCGCGCGTGGGAGCTCCAGCGCATCGCCTGGCATCCCGATCGATTCCCGGCAGTATACGCTTCCGATGTAACGGAACGATTCACCGCCATCAAGAACGCCTATGAAACCCTCTCCAATCCTGCCTTGCGGAAGCGACTCGACCTAGGCCTCGGCGTCGGCGAGGAGAGCGCCGAAGGCGCGCCTGCCGAGGCTATACAGTTCGAGCTTCCGGAACAACACAATCCCGATTGCTGGAAGCGGCTCGCCAAGTGGGCGAAGGACGAGGATAAGCTTTCCGGCAAGTCACGCTTTTTCGCGTATTCGGTGGCCGACAAGTATCTCGAGAAAAGCCGTGCCTTGTCTCAAGCCCAGCTGAATTGGGCTAAGAATATCTGGACGGAAGCCATTCGCGAAGGCTTTGACCCCGGAGCGGACGAATGAGCGACTCGCTCGAGCCTTGGAAGCGTCGGGGCGTCAAGAAGGGGCGCGTACGCGCCAATCTCCTCGAGTCGGGACCCGCGCCTCTAGAGTCTCTTCTCGTCCTCGCGAGGCTAGACGACCCTCAAGCGAGCCTCGATACGCTTGAACAGGTCCTCGAAGCCGCTCCGCATAAATTCTACCGTCTTTCCGACGGCCGTTTCGGTGCCTACCCGGATGAAGAGGTCCGTACAATATATCGGCCAGCCTATCAAGGCCCGCCCAAGAAGCGGAAGAAGCGGACGCAACGAGGCGAGCTGGAAGGGGTAGAGACGCCGGATGCTCCCACCGACGGTAGGTTCGGGGTAGGCGAGGACGGAATCCCTACAGTGATCATCATGGGCGACGAACTCATGATGACGGGCAGCCCCCGCCTACTCATCGAGTTCAAGAACGTCGATGAGCAAATCAGCGAGGCCTTGAAGTCGTCGATCGAGGAAGAGACACAAATCCGGTTTTTTTTGAAGGTAGAAGACCGAATCCTCTTCATCGGTACGAGGAGCATCCTCGATCTCGTTACGGAGCGATCGGGGCGGCTTCGCGCGATCGCGTCGCCCGCCGCTGACGACGCGCGCCGCGCGATCGCGCCGGCGCCCGAACAGCGGCTTCTCCTGGAAACCCGACAAGAGGGCAGCGCGCTTCCGGTGCCCCTCGACGGTAGCGTCGTCGTTCCCTACGCGGCCGTGCCGTCCCTCGGAGAAGCGGAGAGGCGCTCGCTCTCTATTCCCGCGGCTCCCCGCCAGAGCGATGCCCATGCGGTCCGGAGCGAATTCCTGGAAATCAGGGCGCGCCTCTCTGGAGATCCCGCTGTATGGGCCGAAGTACTGCCTTTCCTCGCGAAGAAGAAACCCCTCGTCGACGCGAGGACCTACGAAAAGCTCCTCCTCATGGCGATCAACGCCCCCAACGCCAAGTGCCATGAGCTCATCGAGGCGCTCAACCTCTACCTCGGCGAGGAGCCGGATCCGGGCTTCGCCCTTCATGTCGTCGAAGCCCTTTCGCGGAGCGGTGATCCCGAGGGGAAGATAGCCTCTCTCGTCGAGGAGTACGCCGATATCGCGCGCTGCGCCCCCGATATCGATCGACAGGCTGCCCTCGCCCTCGCGCGCGCATTCTTCCGCGGCGACGGACGCTACGACGAGGCGGCTCGATGCTTCGCGAAGGCGCTCGAATCCGGAGAGGGCCTGCCTCGGGACGATCTCGGAAAAGCCGCGGCGACGTTCCTCTTCGCGCGCGATATCGGGCGAGAAGGCGTCGAGGGGTTCCTTGGCTACTTGCAGAAGGAGCTTTTCGAATCGGACTCGGCCTTACCCGACGCGCCAGGAAGCGACTTCCTCGACCTGCTGGGCGGGTACTTGGAGCTGGTGGAGCGGTACCGGCCGGGGGGACTGATCGAGACCGTCGAGAGGGTCCTGGGCTATCTCACTGCCGTGCAGGAGGAGGAAGCGGCTCGGCGGTATTATCTGCAGTATCGCCCCTCGGTCCGTAAATTCGTCGACCAGCTCGATCTTCTTTCGTTTTTCGAAAACTGCGAATCGAGGGAGACCCTTGAGTGGGCCATCGAGCGGACTTACGAGGCTTTCGCGGAGCGGCGCGATAGCCTGACTCCCGCCATGCTCTCCTCGGCGGCCGGGCAGCTAGCGATTGAAGAGCGGCTCGCCGGCCGCGAGCCATTCTACTCTGCCGACGTGCGGGCTTGGATGGAACGGGACCCGCGCCAGGCGGCTATCGGCCTCGAGCAGGGAGCGCCGCTTCTCAAGGCGCACGGCATAGGGATCGTCGCGGTCTTCGGAGGCGACGAGCGCTATCGGCTACGGATGCGAGAGCTCCTCGTCTCTTTGGGGGCGTCGCGGGTCATCGCCATCCCTCCATCCTTCGAGAGTCGCCTGGATCAAAGTGGCTTGAAGGAAAAGCTCCGCAGCGCCGAGCTCGTCCTCCACGTCGCGACGCATACGAAGCACGCCGACCATTACATGCTCGAGAATATCAAGAAATCTCCCGAACTGTCCTTCCGCGTGGTTCGGGTGAACGGCGGGCCGAGCCGGGGTCTCCGCGAGCTCCATGCGGCGCTTGCGTCATGAGCATGCAAGTTTTACCTAATAGGTAAGACTATGTTGACAACCCAGACATAGGGGAGTATCCTGATCGTGGAGATTGAGTTCGTTTCCAAGAAGCTTGAAAAGACACTCAACTCCGAATCGCTGATACGGCGAGACTATGGCGATGCCAACGGGCGCAAGATCATGCGGCGATTGGAGGTTCTCGCCGCCGCTCCGAGCCTTGCCCATGTTCCCAGGTCCAAGCCGGAGCGTTGCCATCAGCTTACCGGGGATCGTGACGAGGAATATGCCGTTGATATCGAACATCCGTACCGGCTTCTCTTCAGGCCCCAGGATCCGATCCCCCGCCTTCCCGATGGCGGGGTCGATGTGGCAGCTGTGACACGCATCGTCATTATCGGGATAAAGGACTACCACTAAGATGGCCGTAACGACCATGTACAAGCCCGATTTCGTCGTTCCCCCCGGCGAAATACTAGAAGAAACCCTCGAGGCGCGGAACCTCGGGAAGGGCGAGTTTGCCCGGCGGACGGGGCTCTCCATGAAAACCATCAGCTTGATCCTAGCCGGAAAAGCGCCCATCCTTCCGGATACGGCACTCCAGTTCGAGCGAGTGCTTGGAGTCTCCGCTGAGCTCTGGACTGGCCTCGAATCGCGGTTCCGGCTCGCACAGGCCAGGAGGGAAGCCCTGCGCTCCGACGAGGAGTTGGCTCTCTGGGCAAAGCGCTTTCCGAAGCTTGAGCTCGTCAAACGAGGGGTGATTCAGCCAGAAGCCAAGGGGGCAGAGGCAGGCCGGAACATTCTCTCCTTCTTCGGCGTAGCTAGCCAGGATGCATGGCAGGATCTCTATGGATGTATCGGCGGCGGCACAACCTGCGAAGATGATCTTCCCGCCGCCGCATCTTTCCGGCGCGTCGCTTCGGTGGCACCCAAGCAGGAAAAGCTCGCCACCTGGCTCAGGCTCGCGGAGTTGGCCGCACAGGACGTGGATACAGCCTCATTCGACAAGCGTGGCTTCGAGCGTGCGGTCCGGCAAGCACGAGAGCTCACCCTGGATGACCCAAGGCTCTTTTATCCTCGACTCTGCGAGCTCTGCGCCCAAAGCGGCGTTGCCTTCGTACTCGTTCCGGCCATCCCCGGATGTGGTGCCTACGGCGCTACCCGCTGGCTTTCCAAGGGAAAGGCTATCCTTGCCCTTTCAAATCTCCGCAAGAGCGAGGATCAGTTCTGGTTCTCTTTCTTCCATGAGGCGGGACACATCCTGTTGCACGGCAAGGACGAAACCTTTGTCGAAGGCTGTGAAGGTCTGCTTGAAACAAAGGAAGCAGAAGTGGACCGCTTTGCACGAGCAGTCCTGGTACCTTCCGAAGCATGGGACAGATTCGTGCGAGCTGGAAAATTCTTCGAACCCGATATCAGGGGCTTTTCAGCAAGGGTAGGCGTAGCACCGGGCATCGTGGTCGGCTTTCTGCAGCACGATGGGCTCATCAAGAAGGAATGGCACAACGGGCTCAAGCGGAGATTCGAGGTATCATGAGCGATCAGGTTACCCCATATAGCGGGTCCAAAGATCGTGATGTCTTTTGCGCTTGTTGTTTTTCTTCTCCTGGGCAATTGCCTGGTGGATTGCTTATCCAGCGCAGAGGGACTTGCCCATGGTGTGGGTCAAGAAACCAGAAGCTTTTTGCTATGGCGGACTTATCCGATAGATTCTGGAATCTGGCGAAGATGTACCCTATCGCTCAATCATTTGATGACGAACCGAACCAACTGCTGGCAGCACAGATTCAAGAAGACTGGGGTTTGTTTTCCGATAAATTGTTAGGCACAGATAGAGTGAATATTTTTGTCCAGCTATTCCGATGGGCCGGTCGAAATCCACGGGATTCCATTTTCTCTTCAGATCCCTATGAATTAGTGAAGCCAATCGATTCTGGGCATGTGTTCAGATTCATCGATTCGTTGGCATCATATCTAGGTGGGGAAGCATCTGAAGGATATATTGATTACGAGCCTCCACCCCTTGAATGGTTCTTGTCCTGTGTAGAGGATGCCGTACTAGAACTATCTGAGACTCAGTCACTTTACAGGGCACAAGTCTGGGATAAAAACATTGAAGTATCACGCTTTTCTAGTGAAAGAATGGAAGCCCCTCCGCGTGAAAATGCGAACCCTGGTCGAGCAAATACTAAAGGGCAAAGAACACTCTACTGTTCTGACGACATCGGCACTTGCATCGCTGAAGTTCGCCCATTCAAGGGAGCAGGAGTAGCTGTATCGCAAATTACATTACATCGTTCGGTTCGAGTCATTGACTTCTTTGATCCGAGATGGATAAGCGAACCCTTCAAGATTGAAAATATAGAATGGGCCGTCCAGACAGCAAGAATATTTCGTCATATTGAGTACCTGTTTTCGATCCCTGCTAATCCTACAGGATCAGCGCTCTATTACGAGCCTACCCAGGCACTCTGCGACTCACTTCGATCATCGGGCTATGATGGTATCAAGTACCGGAGTTCGTTGGGTTCTGGCGCCAATTACGCTTTCTTTGACCCGGATGCTGGCCGGGCTGAAGAGCCTGAGCTTTATTGGATACACGATGTTGCACTCCGATATTCAGACGCTGAACCATTCGATACTGAGTATCCGGAACATCCATACGCAAACATCTATCGGAGAACCCACTCATGACCACTCCATTTTTGCGCCTTCTCACTTCCGATGATAAGGAGTCAGATCTTGTTGAGTGCATGCGAGCCATATCATCGGTGGAATCCGACCATCCGAAGGTATTCTCGATAAGTTCCGAGTCTCTTTCATCTGTTCAAAATAGTCCCTTCGCCTACTGGATATCGACCACGGCAAAAAAAAGGTTGCAGGGTCAAAAGCCGGTCGAGGGTGAAATTGCGGAAATCCGTGTTGGTCTTCAGACAGGCGATGACAAAAGGTTCCTAAGGAATTACTGGGAAGTTGGTGCTGGCAGAATATCACTCGAAGGACCTAGTGATTACTATTTCTATTCGAAGACAGATAAGGCTGCCCCTTTTATTTCTCCAATATTCCTGGTTGTTCAATATAAGCAAAATGGAACTGAGGTGAAAAACCACTTGGGGAAAAATGGTAAACTTCGGTCAAGACCACAGAATGAGGCATATTACCTCAGAAGTGGAATCAGCTACATGCTCCGTTCACTCCGCTTGGTTCCCTATATAGTACCGAGCAATACCATTCCGACAGCTGGAAGAGCCCAGGTGTATGGGAAGGGTATCGATGCAGAGACTCTGCTTGTATTGCTTTCATCGAACATAGCAAGCGCGTATGCGAGACTTTCCGGTGAGAAATTCCTTTGGCCTAAGTTCCAAGCTGGTATGGTTCAGTCGATACCTTCGCCAGGGATCCTGAAGCTGAAGAACTTGGATATCAAGAAGACCAATTTACTTGATAGCATGTCATCGTGGCTGAAATACTACGCGTCAGCCGAACCTTGCATCTATTTTTCTGGTTATCATGGATCGATGCATAAGCCTGAAATCGATCTGAGGTCTTTGATCGGGCACGAATCAGAAAAGCAAGTTGCATCATTATACGGCATGACTGATTCTGAGCTTCGTGAGTTTGAGCTCGACATAGAAGACGCTGTCCTATTGAAGGAAAGCAATCGTAGCTCGGTTTCTGATGCAGGCGATATTGCTCGAGAGGCCGAAGACAAGAATGAAGATGATGGTGAGGACGAAGAAGATGATTATGATAAACCGGATGACCAAAAGGATGCGGATTTCTCATATCACATTGGGATCGTCTTCGGTCGGTTTGACGCTCGCATTGCCCGTGAGCCTTCATTGGCACCGGTCTTGCCTGAGCCCTTCGCCCCCCTCCCTGTATGCCCCCCGGCTACGCTCGTCGGCACAGATGGGATTCCTGCCTGCGCGGATAATATCGCGAGCGAGACGTGGCTAAGGGCACGACCCAACGCCATCAGCCTACCGCCTGATTCGGTTCGCTCCCACAAGATCAGTGCCGCCGAGTATCCTCTCGACATCCCCTGGGACGGTATACTGCTTGATGACCCGGAGGACGAACGGGATATTTTTGTACGGCTTCGCATCGTTTTTGCCTATCTGCATGGGGCTGAAGCTGAAGCCAAGGAACGCGGGCTTTGCGCCGAGCTCGAGGTGCGTGACCTCCGCGACTACCTGCGCCGGCCCTCGCTTTTCTTTGATTCTCACCTCAAGCGCTACACTAAGAGCAGACGGAAGTCTCCAATATACTTGCCACTCCAGACCCGGGATGGACGATATACAATTTGGATCTATTATCCCCGATTGACCGCAGACACCCTCTACGGGTGCAGCAACATACTTGAGGCCAAGCTCAAGCTGGAACGACGCAAGCTCGAGCTGGCTCGGACTGACCTTGAAAAGAGTGGAAGCAAGCACGATCGCGCCAAGGTTGAGGAGCTATCGGACTTTGTGGCCGCTCTGACTGAGATGAAAGAAGAGATCGAGCGCGTCGCAGGCCTGCCATACAAGCCGGACCTGGACGATGGCGTTCTGATTACGGCCGCTCCCTTGTGGAGCCTCTTCCGGCTGCCCTCCTGGCAGAAGGATCTCAAGTCTACATGGGAGAAACTCGAGAACGGAGACTACGACTGGGCTCATCTCGCAAATACGATATGGCCAGAGCGCGTGAGGGAGAAGTGTAAGAAGGATAGGTCTATCGCTATCGCCCACGGACTTGAGGATATCTGCGAACAGAAAGCACCGGTGACCGAGGCTGGGGGAAAGAAGCGGGGCAGGAAGGCGGCGAGGCCAACGCCTGATGAAGATTACGGCCTCTATATAGATGAATGATAGGTAAGAAAGGAGTTCTGTGATGGAACTGACGCCATTCGACGATGTCTTCCACAAACGCATATTCCGCATTCCCGATTACCAGCGAGGCTATGCCTGGCGTCGGGAGCAGCTTGTCGATTTCTGGGAAGATCTCCTCAACCTCGAAGAGGGAAGGATGCATTACACGGGTATGCTCACTATCAAAGAGCGGCCCGCGAAAGAAATCCTTCCCGAATCCCAGGAGTACTGGCTCGTTAGGCAGAACTACTCAGTCTGCGACGTCGTCGATGGCCAGCAACGCCTCACCACCTTTGTCATCCTTGTACAGTGCATGATCGAGGCCCTGCGATCCCTTACCGTGCACGCTGGTAAAAGCGACCAAGAAATCATCGTCGCGGACCAGCGCCTTTCCGACGTGGTGGGACAATACCTGTTCAAGGAAAAGCCGCCGGAGCAGGTTTTAAGAACCCATCTCTTTGGCTACCACGAAGACAATCCAAGCTACGAGTACCTGAAACGGGTAATCCTCGGTGACTCGACGGGCGGCCCCTTCGAGGAATCTTTTTACACCCTCAATCTGGATAATGCCAAGCGTTACTTCGCGGGCCAGCTACAGGCATTGAGCGGAGACCGCATTATCGAGCTCTTTAGCCGACTGACGCACAGGATGCTGTTCAACGTGTACAGCATTGACGAGGACCTCGATGTTTTCGTCGCCTTCGAGACCATGAACAATCGCGGAAAGAAGCTTTCCAATCTCGAGCTTCTCAAGAACCGCATGATCTACCTCACCACCCTGTTTCCGGCGGACTCTTACCGCCTCGACGAGATCGCGGATGTCCGCGCCACGATCAACGATTCCTGGAAATCTGTGTATAAGTGGCTTGGCTACAACAAACAGAATCCATTGAATGACGATGACTTCTTGAAGGGCCATTGGATTGTCTATTTCAAGTACTCCAGGCAGATGGGAGATGACTACATCCGCGATCTCCTGGGTGAACGCTTTTCCCCCAAGCGCGTATTCCGCGAGTATGAGGCGAGTATTGCACTTGAGGAAAGCGTCGAACTGGCGGGCGTGGAGGAAGCCATTACAGACGAGGAGGACTTTGTATACAATGGAGACACTCTCCCAATCAGCGACCGACTGAGCCTGGCTGATATCGCTGCCTATGCGAAGAGCCTCTCCGAGTTCTCCCGGGCCTGGTACGAGACTTTCTTCCCAGACCGAAGTCTGCCTCTCTCGCGCCTGAGCGCGAATGACGAGGCATGGATAGAAAAACTCAAGCGCCTTGGCTACACCTATTTCCGGCCCCTCGTCGCCGCAATGCTTTGCAGGGTAGAGGCGGAGTCAGAGCGGCTATCCGTCTATGAAGCAGTCGAGCGCTTCATCTTCCTGGCCTTTAGGCTTGGAAGATCCAACAGCAACTACCGCTCCAGCGTGTTCTATGGCCTGGCGCGCCAACTCTATCGCCGTGAAATCGGTGTAGTGGCAATCCTTGAGCAAATCAAAAATGATCTCTCTTGGTGCTATAGGGAAGATGGCTCCTACGAGACTCAGCATTTTAGCGCTCACATGCACAAACTTTTTGATAGCCGTGAGGGCTATTACTCCTGGCAGGAGCTCCACTATTTCCTCTACGAGTATGAGGCCTTCCTCGCTTCCAATCGTGGTGGCCACAAGATAGTATGGGACAGCTTCTCTAGACGCGAAAAGGAGAAGGTTTCAATCGAGCATATCTATCCCCAGGCCCCAGAGCACCGTTCGTGGAAGGAATGTTTCCCCCGCTCGAAGAAAGAGCAGAAGCTCCTCCAAAACAGCCTTGGCAATCTCCTCGCTCTCTCCCAGTCGATCAATTCGAGCCTCCAGAACGATCCTTTTGAAGAGAAGAAGCATGTGAAGCGCGGAGAGGGGGGACATGTGCTACGGGCGGGATACGCAAATGGATCGCATTCGGAGATCGCAGTATCGGAATACCACGAATGGACTCCAGAGCATATCAAGGAACGAGGGCTCGACATGATTCGCTTCATGGAACAGCGTTGGGGAATACACATCGCATCCGACGCTGAGCGGCTCGACATCTTGAGCCTAGCTTTCCTTGGCACCGAGCGCTAGGATAACTTGGCTATGACAATCGAATCATTCGTTAAAACGGGGTTTTCCCGTCGCCTCGAGAAGAGGCGCTGCCTCGTCGTTTACGATCCCGAGAGGCGATGGGCTTCCATTGCTCTCGGCCTCGAAGGAGTGCATACGACTGTGGTCGATGCCTCTGAATCCATCGTCCTTGCCAGGGAGGCGGCTTTCGACGCCTGGGCGCGCCTGGGCGATGATCCTTCGGCGAAGCTCGTCGTCTATATCCCGAGGCCGCGGCCAAAGGACGACAGGTCGCGCCAGGAAAGTCTCTTCGCTCCCTTCGACATAGGAGGCGCGGCTTTCCCCGACGGGGATGCCGACGGTTATCGCGAGCTCTGCCTCCGGGCTTTCCCCGCGCAGGAGGCGGAGGTGCTGCGACTATTCTCGGGCGCCGAACCCTCTTTCGATGCGGTCAACGGCCTCGCGGGCGGGGCCCTGTGGCCCATGCTCCGCGCCCTCCTTGGGGTCGAGTCCGAGCGGGAGATGATAGTTACCCTCCTCGCGCCGCCAGCGTCGGTCAAGGCTGCCCTCGGTGCCGACCCTTCGTGGATCTCGGAGGCGAAGCGGCTCGTTGCCTCGACCCTGGGCTACGACGTCCCGGGCGCTCGGTACATTGATATTCGCAACGCGCTCGGGCGCTTCCTCCTCTTCAGCGAATTCGTCCTCGACCTTCCCGACGGGCTCCCGCCTTCCCTTCTCTCCGTCCCGCGGGCGGCGGAGGGGCGCAAGGCCTTCGTGTATTCGGTTTGCGAGACCCTCCGCGACTCGAAGGCCGCTCGAGAGTCCTACCTGGAACTAGCTGAGAAGGCGGATGCGAGCCTCGGGCTCGCGGATAAATTCGCGGAGATCCCTGATCTCGGCGAGCGCGAGACCTTCGCCTTCGAGAATCGTGCCTCTCTCTCGCGCTGCGTCGCAGCCGCGCGCAGAGGCGATTTCAATGCAGCGCATCGCGCGATGGACGCCCAAGAGACCTCCGTCTGGTACGAGCACTCTCCCGATATCCAGGCGCGCTGGGCCTGTGCCCGCGAGGCTGTCGCTCTCCTCGAGGGCCTCGCCGCCTTCGCCTCGATAGCCGAGCCGCGTAAGGGCGTCGAGGACTATATCCGCGCCTACCGAGAGCGCTTCGCCGGCCTCGACGCAGCGTATCGCGGCCTGGAGGTCTTCGTCGCCGAGGCCGAGGCCGGCCCGGAGGCGCCCCCGTCCCTGGACGAGCTGGTTTCCCTGGCCCGGTCCTCCTACTTCGCTGCCGCTGAGGGGCTCCAGAGGGGCTTCCTCCAGGCGGTCGCCGCCGAGCCCTGGCTTGGCCCCGCATCGACCGACCAGGCAGCGATCTTCGATAGCCGCGTCGCGCCGCGCCTCGTCGCGCGGGAGAAGACCGCGTACTTCATGGTCGACGCGCTGCGCTTCGACCTGGCGCGCGAGCTTGTATCCTCCTTCCCCCTCGGTTATCGCGCGAGCCTCGACTACGCGCGCTCTCGCCTCCCGAGTGTCACCGCGGTGGGCATGGCGGCGCTCCTTCCGGGCGCCGCGTCCAAGCTCGAGCTGCGCGTCGAGTCGGGAGCCCTCGCCCCCTACTTGGGCGGCGCCTCCGTCGCCTCAGCCCAGGAACGGGTTGCTTACATGAAGTCGATGTTCGGAGACCGCGTCCGCGACATTCTCTTGAACGACCTCGCCGCCCTCAAGAAGTCCGACCTAAAGCCCGAGGTCGACCTCCTCATCGTCCGGTCGAAGGACATCGACACGGCGGGCGAGAGCCTCGGCGCCGAGGCCTTGCCCCTGCTTACAGCCTTATCGCGGAACATCCTTCGCGCCCTGGAGCGAGTCAGGAAGCTCGGCTTCCCGAGGGCCGTCGTCGTGACCGACCACGGCTTTCTCCTCCTTCCGGCAGCGGGGGCCGGCGGCACGATCTCCAAGCCCGACGGCGCGTGGGAGATCTCGGCCCCGCGTTACCTTCTCGGAGAGGGCTCGGCGAGGAAAGGTATCGCTACCTTCGATGGGACCGGCGCCGGGGCGCCTGGATATCAAAAGAGCTTCGCGACGCCCGCAGGACTCGGATCCTTCGTCGCGGGGACCCGGTATACGCACGGCGGGCTCTCCCTCCAGGAATGCCTCCTCCCGGTCCTCGTCGTCGATTTCCCGAGCCAGGCTCCCAAGCGGCGCGAGGTCTCCGTGAGCCTCGGCTACAAGGGCGGCATGACGAGGAAGGTCACGACGATGAGGCCGGCCATCGACCTGTCGGTCGCCGACCCGGGCGGCGAGGACCTCTACGGCGGAGTGTACGGAGCTGAGGTGATGATTGCCCTCTCCGTCCGCTCCGGCGATACTGAGGTGGGCAGGGCGCAGCCCTCCGCCGGCTTCGATCCCTCGTCGGGCTGCTTCAAGATGAGGCCGGGCAAGGCCACGAAGCTCACCCTTGCGATGGACGAGGATTTCAGGGGCGCGTTCGTAGTGAGCGCGCAGGATCCCGTCACCCTCGAGCAGTTCGCCAAGATCGAGCTCGAGACCGATTATACGGAGTAGCGATGAACGAGCTCGATCGCAAGCTGAACGAGGTCTTCCCCGGCAAGGTAGTGAGGAAGGACCTCCTCCACAAGATCAAGAAGGGCACGAACGTCCCCTCCTTCGTCCTCGAGTTCCTCTTGGCGAAGTACTGCGCCTCGGACGACGAGGCGGAAATCAAGTCAGGCATCGCGGCCGTCTTCGAGACGCTCGAGTCGAACTACGTCCGCCCTGACGAGGCCAACAAGGCCCAGTCGACGGTCCAGCAGAAGGGCAAGCATCGCTTCATCGATAAGGTGCACGTCACCTACTCCGAGAAGGAGAAGCGCCACTGGGCCGAGATGGAGAACTTCAACTCAAGGCGGATCGCGATCCCCGACAAATTCTACAAGGAGAACGACCGGATCCTCGAGGGCGGCATCTGGGCCGAGGCCATCGTCTGCCACAACGACATCGAGGACGACGACTACGCCTTCTTCATCGACGACCTGAGGCCGATCCAGCTCTCCCGATTCGACGCGGAGGCCTTCCTCGCGGGCCGGGCGCGCTTCACTCGGGACGAGTGGCTCGACGTCGTCATCAGGAGCATCGGGCTCGAGCCCTCGAAGCTCTCCCCGCGCCTGAAATTCCATTACCTCGCCCGCTTCTTCGGATTCGTCGAGAAGAACTACAACTTCATCGAGCTCGGCCCGCGCGGGACGGGGAAGTCCTATTCCTTCTCGGAGTTCTCGCCTTACGCTACCCTGATATCTGGTGGGCAGGCGACTACGCCCATCCTCTTCTACAACAACCAGCGGAGCAAAGTCGGGCTCGTCGGGTTTTGGGATACCGTCGCCTTCGACGAGGTCGGCTCTATCAAGATCAAGGACAGGGACTCCGTTCAGATCATGAAGGACTACATGGCCAACGGCCGCTTCTCGCGGGGCGTCCAGGTCATCGCCGACGCGAGCTTCGCCTTCGTGGGCAACATCGATCACGCCATCGACCAGGTAGTGAATTCCGAGTCCCTGGACCTCTTCTACCCGCTCCCGGACAGCTTCGATCTCGCCGTCATCGACCGCTTCCACTATTACTTGCCCGGGTGGGAGATGCCCAAGAATTCCAGCCCCTATCTCACCGACGCCTACGGCTTCATCTCGGACTACATGGCGGAGGCCTTCCACTACCTCTTCCGCTCGCAGAACCGCTACGACTGGGTGAGCCGGAACGTCAAGCTCGGCAAGGCCGTCGAGGGCCGCGACGAGATCGCAATTCGCAAGACGATGTGCGCCTTCCTTAAGATCCTCCATCCCGCCGGGGAGCCGACGCCTGCCGAGCTAGCAGAGTACGTCGAATATGCTATAGAAGGCCGCAGGCGCATCAAGGAGCAACTCAACAAGCGCAAGACGGACGAGGAGTACGCGAGGATCAACCTATCGTACGTCGACGCTTCGGGAGAGGAACGGATCGTCTTCTGCCCCGAGTCGAGCGGTTCCCAACATACTCTCGCTCCCGAGCGCAAGGTCATCGACGAGGTCGCGGCCCAAGCCGGTGCGAAAGGAAGGGCCCTTATCAAACGGAGCGATAAGCCCATGACTGTACCGGCACCCGCGACGGGACCCTCTCCCGCGGCAGGCGGCGGGGAAAACTCCACTCCAGCTCTTGCTCTGCTCAAGGAAAGGCACTTCCGGATATTCTACGGTGACGTCGGCTTCGGGTACGATGCTATCTTCGGCGATTTCCTCCGAGGCGCGAAAACGATCGAGGTCGAGGATCCCTATATCCGGAACTTGCATCAGGTCCAGAACTTCATCAGGTTCTGCGAGCTCGTCGTGAGGATCGGCGATGCCGAGAAGATCATATTGCTGACGGGCATCGACGATGCCGCTCAAAGGAAAGAAGCGCAGGAGCGCTTCGAAAGCTTGAAGGACAGCCTCACCAACGCGAGCATCGGGTTCGAGTACAAGTTCAACGAGAACATCCACGATCGAGAAATTAGGCTCTCGAACGGCTGGAGGGTCAAGATCGGACGCGGCCTCGACATCTACCAGAAGCCGGAGAACTGGTTCGTCATCGGTTCGAGCGACCTCAGCCTGCGGCCCTGCCTCGAGACGATGGTGGATATCTTCAATGCTTAGCGACGGTCCTCCTGGAACGCCTGCGCGAGCGCGTGAGGGAACTTAAATGCCTGACCCTCCAACAGGCCGAGGAGATCCGGCTGATGAAGCTGCGGGAGCGCGGCCGCTTGAGCGAGTAGCTTAGCCCGGAGGGCCCCTTCCAGTGGCCACCATCGGGGGCTTTCCACGTCAAGGTGTCTTCCTCACGATCCCTCGCAAAATCGCTGCGCGATTCACGGCGACGAAGCCTCGCTTCTTCAAATCACAGTAGGCCGATGGGGACGCGGACAATGTACTGGGAAAGGGATTTTAGGGCAGCGTCGTCGTACACCCAGTTGCTTTCTTCCTCGGAGAATCCGGAGTGCTGCCAGCCGAGCATGGATACCGCCAGGAATTCGTCGAGGAACCCCCGTTCCAGGAAGAACCTACTTGCATGCTTCCGCCAGAGTTCCTGGAGAGCGTTGCTGGCACCAATCTGAATGAAGTAGGAACGTTCGTAATCTTCGAATCCTCCCTCGAGGACGAGGGAATGCCAGGGTAGCTGCCACGAGGTGGATTCCCCAATAGTCTGCTTGATTTGCATTATAAGAAGACTGAGACGTTTCAGTATTCCCTATCGATTTTGGGTGATTAATATCGGATTGAACAAAACGCCATTTATTAGCGATCTTGGCTACTATGGAGAAAACCTCAAGCAGAGTGAGCTACCCTGACAATTTAACCTCTTTTTTAGTATTCTTAATGGATGAGTTCTGAGGACAACCAGAAGGAAATCACTCCGGAGTTCGTCGACAAGTTCATCAAACTCATCATAAGAGATCTACCTGCCATGGAGCAACCAAGCTATCCTCTGTATCATGATAACTATTGTCCCATGGAAGCCGGCAAAGGTGCCTGTCGCTGTAATAGGAAGCTTGTTGCTTTCCGAAGGACAATGCTCAAGGTCTTCGCGTGTATTGTGTATGAGCCCTACCATGGTTCGATTGATGATCAAATGGTGAGACCCTTGCCACCAGGTACTTCCCGTCATCCGGGGGGAAGGCCGATGAAGTACAATGCACAGCTTGCAATTCGGATAGGTCTTCTCCGCATCATGGATAAGAAAACGCAGATCGAGGCTTTACAAACGTGTGGAGTGAGCCTTTCATCTGTAAAACGTTGGCGAAAAAAATACATCTGGTTTGACGAGATGATCAAGCTGATTCTCAAAGGGCAAAGGGACTGTCCTGAACGATTCCATAAGAGAGTTTTGACCCATCGAATACGCGTAGAGGGTGGAACACTTCCACGACCTGCTAAGCGCATTTCGGTATCTCAGTTCAAACCTGAATTCTCGCGTCATGTCCAACCGTCGATTCGTAAAACCGCCAAAGAGCTCGGGTATTCCCCGACAACAGTTCATCGATGGGCTAATCAGAATTTCCTCGAGTTCGGTGCACTAATCGCGTGGGCCCGAATCCAGAAAGACATGAAGAAGTTTGATATATTGCTACCATCGACTCGAAGTTGAGTTATCATGCTGTGAATGAAAGGGATTAGTGAGAGCTTCACCCAGTTCAGAAAGACATTGATTGGTCAGCTTGTTCTTTCCAAGATTTGAAACAAGTATGTACATTCAAGTTATTAAACCCGGATTAAGAGAATGATGATAGAATTGGATCTATGATCGCCAGAACAGTTCAAACCCCCGCCGAAATCCTTTGTCTTACATGCAAAGCGAACGATAGTACTTGCTATTCAATACTCCCCTTTTGCCCCGAGTGCCCGCTGCTTATTGCCATTAAGAGTTATGATTATCTCTTCTACAATTCGCAAAACTGATATAATCCGGGATTTCCCAGATGAAATCGCTTCCGGCTTGTGATTACATGGTATAATTCCATGTCCCCGAAGGGATAACGTATGAGTTTCGAGCGCGAAAGCGGAGAACCCAATGGGTGAAGACCGAAC
>Ga0172375_10002920_pt1 | contig 26354 bp, 39 predicted proteins | sample LakKiv1m_FD_114537 | JGI IMG/M metagenome (GOLD analysis project Ga0172375, IMG submission 114537) | Freshwater microbial communities from Kabuno Bay, South-Kivu, Congo - kab_092012_11.1m | ecosystem: Environmental > Aquatic > Freshwater > Lake | place: Democratic Republic of the Congo...
ACGTAACGGTAACGGCGGAACTGATCACGCCGATCGCGATGGACGAAGGTTTGCGTTTCGCGATCCGCGAGGGCGGCCGTACGGTAGGCGCCGGCGTTGTCAATAAAATCATTGCTTAGTTGGTGGCAAGATCATGATTAGCACGCAGAAGATCCGTATACGGCTGAAGGGCTACGATCACAAGCTGATTGACCAGTCCACGGCAGAGATCGTCGAAACCGCGAAGCGGACCGGTGCCACGGTGGCCGGCCCGATCCCGCTGCCGACCTCGATCAACAAATATTGTGTTCTGCGCGGACCGCACGTGGACAAGAAGTCTCGTGAGCAGTTCGAGATGCGGACTCATCGCCGCCTGCTGGACATTCTGGAGCCGACGCAGCAGACCATTGATGCGTTGATGAAGCTCGAACTGTCCGCAGGTGTGGACGTCGAGATCAAGCTATAACACCCGTCGTTTTCGCGACGTTGAAAGGATAGTGTGCCGCTTTAGGGCACGAGAGATCAGGAAAAGCGAAAGGTATAGGTACAAAAAATGCCTAAGACAATGGGTTTGATGGGGAAGAAGGTCGGGATGAGCCGGTTGTATACGGAACACGGCGATATGGTTCCGGTCACGGTGATTGAGACCGGCCCCTGCGTGGTTCTCCAGAAAAAGACCGTTGACAAGGAAGGATACAACGCCATTCAGCTCGGTTTTGGGGCCCGCAAGGAGTCCCGCCTGACCAAGCCGATGGCTGGCCATGTGAAATCAGCTGCCAAAGGTGGTTTCCAGCACATCCGGGAATTTCGGGTAGCGGATCCGGGCCAGTATGAAGTGGGTCAGGAGATCATGGTGACCGACCTCTTCAAGGCTGGCGATCTGGTCGATATCCAGGCTGCCGCCAAGGGCCGTGGTTTCCAAGGTGTCGTCCGCCGCCATGGTTTCAAGGGTGGTGGCGCCACCCACGGTTCGATGTTCCATCGGGCGCCGGGATCCATTGGTTGTAGCGCTTGGCCGAGTCGGGTTATCAAAGGCAAGCGGCTGCCTGGCCACATGGGCACCAATCAGGTTACCAAGAAGAACTGCATGATCGTTGATGTCCGGCCGGAACAGAACGTGGTGATCGTCAAGGGTGGCATACCCGGGGCCAATCAGGGCCTGATCCAGATTTACACCAAGTAACGTGGGGTGCCTCTCATGGCCAAGACACAAGTATATAACATCAGCAAGGAGAAGGTGGGCGACATCGAGTTGAACGACGCCCTCTTCGGGGTCGAGGTGAATGCGCACCTCCTCCATGATATTGTCCAGATGCAGCGCGCCAACCGTCGGGCTGGCAACGCCTGCACCAAGACCCGTTCCGATGTGAGTGGCGGCGGCAAGAAGCCTTGGAAGCAGAAAGGCACTGGCCGTGCCCGCTCCGGCAATCGGCGTTCGCCCCTGTGGCGTGGTGGTGGTACGGTCTTCGGCCCGACGCCGCGCAGCTATGGTTATAAGATGCCGCGCAAGGTTCGGCAGCTTGGGTTGCGAATGGCGTTGAGTTCCCGCTTCAGCGACAATCTCATGCTGGTGCTCGACAATTTCAGCATGGATGAGATCAAGACCAAGAAATTCCTGAGTGTGATGGGTGCCTTTGCCATCGAGAATGCCCTGATCGTAACCCCGGAGCGGATTGACGCGCTGGAGCGTTCATCTCGCAACGTACCGGGCTTCAAGGTGTTGCCGGCAGCCGGGCTCAATGTCTACGACATCCTGCTGCACAAGCACATCATCCTGTTGCAGCCCTCCATTGGCCAACTGGAAGCGAGGTTATTGTCATGAACATCTATGAGGTCATCAAGAAGCCGCGCCTCACCGAGAAGGGCATGGGCCTGCAAGAGGCCAATAATCAGGTGGTGCTGCGGGTTGATCCCCGCGCTAACAAGAGCGAGATCAAGCAGGCGGTGGAAGGTCTCTTCAACGTGAAGGTTAAAGGGGTGCGGACGGCCAATATGCCCAGCAAGGAGAAGCGGTTGGGGCGTAACGTCGGGCGTTCCTCGGAGTGGAAGAAGGCAATTGTAACCTTGGCAGAAGGCAGCAAGGTTGATTTTATCGGCGAGTTGTAATCGGCCGCCGAACAACGCAACCATACTGTCGATAACATTCTGCAACAAAGCAATCGGGGTTCCAAATGGCATTAAAAACCTATAAGCCAACATCACCGGGACGGCGGACGCTGGTCACCATCGTTCGCGACGATCTTTCCAAGGAGAGACCGGTTAAGGGTCTGGTCCAGATACTGAATAAATCTGGCGGCCGCAATAACTTGGGCCGCGTGACCTCTCGCCATCTCGGTGGCGGTCATAAGCGCAAGTATCGCATGATCGATTTCAAACGTGATAAGGTGGACATCCCCGCCAAGGTCGCGGCCATCGAATACGATCCAAACCGTACCGCAAATATCGCCCTGCTTCACTATGTGGACGGCGATAAGCGCTACATCCTTTCGCCTACCGGCATCAAGGTGGGCGATACGGTGGTGGCCGGTGACCTGGTTGACATCAAGCCGGGCAACTGTTTGCCCATGGGCAACATGCCGCTGGGCAGCATCATCCACAACGTCGAGATGAAGATCGGCAAGGGTGGCCAGTTGGTGCGCAGCGCCGGTGGGGCCGCTCAGTTGATGGCCAAGGAAGGGGATCATGTCCTGGTCAAGCTCCCTTCTGGCGAAGTCCGGCGCTTCCACAAGAGCTGCCGGGCGAGTGTCGGCCAGGTCGGCAATATCGAGCACGAGAGTGAGAGCATCGGCAAGGCTGGCCGCAACCGCTGGAAAGGCCATCGGCCCAAGGTCCGCGGTGTCGCCATGAACCCGCTTGACCATCCGATGGGTGGTGGCGAGGGCCGCAGCTCTGGTGGCCGTCATCCCTGCTCACCGTGGGGTATGCCGACCAAGGGTTACAAGACCCGTGTCCGCAAAAGCTCGGACAAAGATATTGTTAAAAAGAGATCCTAATTAGGGGATAGCACACATGGCACGCTCGATCAAAAAAGGCCCTTTCGTTGACGACCATCTGCTGAAGAAGGTCATGAAGGCCAAGGAAGAAGGGTCACGCAAGGTCATCCAGACCTGGTCCCGTCGCTCCGACATCGTGCCGGAGATGATCGGTCTGACCTTTGCCGTGCACAACGGCAAAAAGTTCATCCCGGTCTACGTTACCGAGAATATGGTGGGTCACAAGCTGGGAGAGTTTTCTCCGACCCGGACCTACCATGGGCACGGAACCGACAAGAAGAAATAGTCAGCCCGCTGGGTGTTGATTTACGCCATAAGGAAGGAGTAGCTGAGCGATGGAAGCAAAAGCGCTAGCGCGACAGATTAGGATCTCTCCCCAGAAGGCCAGGTTGGTTGCCGACTTGGTGCGGGGAAAGCGGGTCGAGGATGCCCTGAACGCCCTGCGGTTCATGCCGAAGAAGGGCGCGCGCATCTTAAGGAAGATCATCGAGTCGGCAGTGGCCAACGCCACCAGAAACGAGTCCATTGACGTGGATACCCTCTATGTCAAGACGATCTATGTGGACGGCGGGGCAATGCTCAAACGGATTCGGCCGATGCCCATGGGCCGTGCCGGCCGGATTTTGAAACGGACCAGCCACATCACCGTGGTGCTGGACGAACAATAAAAAACACAGCGTTCGACCGTGGCGGAAGGGCCACACTCTCTTTGTGAATGGAGGAAGGTTTTGGGCCAGAAAGTCAATCCAGTTGGTTTACGGCTGAATGTCATCCGCACTTGGGATTCGGTGTGGTATGCGGGCAAGGAATATGCGAAGTATTTCCTCGAGGATCAGGCGCTTCGCAAGTACTTGAAGGAACGCCTCTATCACGCCGGGGTGTCGAAGATCCAGATCGCCCGCACCGGTGAGAAGATCCGGGTGAAATTGCATACCGCCCGGCCGGGCATCATCATTGGCAAGAAGGGTTCCGAAATCGAGGTGTTGAAGGGCGACTTGGAGCGCCGCACCGGCCGGGAGTGCCTGCTCGATATCCAGGAGGTCCGCCGTCCTGAGGCTGATGCCCAGTTGGTGGCCGAGAACGTGGCCCAGCAGCTTGAACGGCGCGTTGCCTTCCGCCGCGCCATGAAGAAGTCAGTGAATATGGCCTTGAAGTTCGGTGCCCAGGGCATTAAAATCGCCTGTTCCGGACGGCTCGGCGGTGCTGAGATGTCCCGCCGTGAATGGTATCGTGAGGGCCGCGTGCCGCTCCATACCCTGCGGGCGGACATTGACTACGGCTTTGCCGAGGCGAAGACCACTTACGGCATCATCGGTGTCAAGGTGTGGGTCTTCAAGGGCGAAGTACTGAGCGACCAGGATCTGGTTGCCGCGGAATAAACCTGGGATAGTACGCGGGTGGGCATCACTTCCGATGCCGTGCCGGGGAAAATTGAGACGGATTAGGTAGCGATATGCTGAGTCCCAAAAAAGTGAAGTATAGAAGGGTAATGAAAGGCCGGATGCGCGGCGCGGCTGACCGTGGCGCTTCCATCGCCTTTGGCGAATATGCCCTGAAGGCGATGAGCTGCGGCAAGATGACCGCCCAGCAGATCGAGGCCGCTCGTATTACCATCAGCCGTACCGTCAAACGTGGCGGCCAGATGTGGATCCGCGTCTTCCCCGACAAGCCCTTCACCAAGAAGCCGGCGGAAACCCGTATGGGCAGCGGCAAGGGTGCCCCGGAAGGTTGGGTGGCCGTTGTCAAGCCGGGCCGGATTCTCTACGAATTGGCCGGCGTTGAACCGGAAGTCGCCAAGGAGGCGCTGCGGCTGGCTGGCAACAAACTTCCGTTCCCGACCAAGGTCGTTGAAATAGGGAGCACGTTATGAAAATGAAAGAAATTCGCGCGCTGGGTAGCGAGGAACTGGCCGCCAAGGCCAAGGCCATCTCCGAGGAGTTGTTCAAGCTCAAGTTCCAGCACAGCATCCGGCCGCTGGAGAATACGGCCAGGCTGCGGGCCTTGCGCAAGGATCTCGCCCGGATCAAGACTCTGCTGCATGCGTCGCGCGAGCAGTGATTCACCAACCGATGTGTGAAGATCGATTCAAACTTGGTAGGAAATGCAGATGAGCGAAACTAAGAAGTCCAAGAAGACCAGGGTTGGTCTGGTGGTCAGCAACAAGATGGACAAGAGCGCTGTGGTCCAGACCGACCAGTTGATCAAGCATGGCCTCTACGGCAAGTACATTCGCCGTCGGGTGAAGTACATGGCCCATGATCCGGAGAACATCTGCAATCTCGGCGATCGGGTTCTTATCGAAGAATGCCGGCCCTTGAGCAAACAGAAGCGGTGGCGGGTGCGCGAGATCATCGAGAAGGCGGTTTAACGAGAGTAGAGGGATTGCGCTCTCTTAACGAGCGAGTTGCTTAGTCAGCGGGTGATGCAATGATACAGACCGAAACCGTATTGAATGTAGCCGACAATTCTGGCGCCAAGAAGGTGATGTGTATCCGCGTGCTTGGCGGCACCAGACGGCGTTATGCGCACATTGGCGACGTGATCGTCGTCTCCATCAAGGAGGCGATTCCCAACGCCAAGGTCAAGAAGGGCGATGTGGTCAAGGCCGTGGTCGTCCGGACTACCAAGGAACTGCATCGCACGGATGCGACCTCGGTCCGTTTCGACGATAATTCCGCGGTGCTGATCAATAATGCCGGCGAGCCCATCGGCACCCGCATCTTCGGACCGGTGGCCCGTGAGTTGCGGCCCAAGGGTTACATGAAGATAATCTCCCTGGCACCTGAGGTGCTCTAGGATTTTTGATCAGAAAAGAGGCTATGGCCATGCAGAAGCAAACGTGTCATTTGAAATTGAACGATCAGGTTGAGGTGATCACCGGCAAGGACAAGGGCCGGGTCGGTAAGATCATCAAAATCGATCGGACTCGCAGCCGGGCGGTGGTGGAGAAGATTAACATCATCAAGCGCCACACCAAGCCGAGCGCGCTTAATCAGCAGGGCGGCATCATCGAGAAGGAGGCATCCGTTGACCTTTCCAACCTGATGCTGATCTGCCCCAAGTGTTCGAAGACGGTCCGGGTAGGCAACAAGACATTGGAAGACGGCACCAGGGTTCGCGTGTGCAAAAAGTGCAACGAGTCCGTGGAAGCAAAGGCCTAGTGCTGGCTTGGAGGCGATATGGCTGGGATGAAAGAGCAGTACTTCAATGAATGTGTGCCGCAACTCATGAAGGAGTTCGGCTATAAGAACATCATGGAAGTTCCGAAGATCGAGAAGATCGTGCTCAACATGGGGTTGGGCGAAGCGGTGCAGAACCCGAAGATCATTGATTCCGCCAACAATGAGTTGACGCTCATTGCCGGCCAGAAATCGGTGGTGACGCGGGCGAAGAAATCCATCGCCACCTTCAAGCTGCGCGAGGGTATGCCCATTGGCTGCCGGGTGACCTTGCGCGGCGAGCGGATGTACGATTTCCTCGCCAAGTTGGTGCACATTGCCCTGCCGCGCGTGCGCGACTTCCGCGGGGTATCGTTGAGGGCTTTTGATGGCCGGGGCAACTACTCTCTCGGGATCAAGGAGCACATCATTTTCCCCGAGATTGATTATGATAAGATTGACAAGATTAAGGGATTGAACGTTGCCATCACCACCACGGCCAAGACCGATGAGGAAGGCCGGTTTCTCTTGCGGGCAATGGGCATGCCCTTCCGTAAGTAATACAAGGGCAGGGAGGACGCCTTGGCTAAGAAGTCGATGATCGCAAAGTGTAATCGGAAGCCGAAGTTTTCGGCGCGCGCCTACAATCGGTGTGGTCTCTGCGGCCGGCCGCGGGCCTATTTCCGTAAGTTCGGCGTTTGCCGTATCTGTTTCAGGAACCTGGCGTCCAAAGGTGAGATCGCCGGGGTTACCAAATCCAGTTGGTAAGCTGGGCTTGGTGTAAGAACGGATATCACATCGTATTTAACTAAGGAGCAATAATCATGGCGATGAGTGATCCCCTGGCCGACCTGCTGACCAGGATCCGCAATGCCGGCATGGTCAAGCACGGGAGCATCGACGTGCCGCTGTCCAAGATGAAGTCCGGGGTTGCCGCGATTCTGAAGCGTGAAGGCTTTATCACTGACTTTAAAGTCATTGAGGACAAAGTGCAGGGCGTCCTGCACATTGAAATGCGATATGACAATCGGCGCGAGCCGGTCATCAACGGGTTGCGCCGCGTCAGCAAGCCGGGCCGCCGGATCTACGTGAAGTATGACCAGATCCCGAAGGTCATGAGCGGTTTGGGCATCGCGATCATCTCCACTTCCAAGGGCATTCTTACCGACCGCGAAGCCCGCGAGCAGCGCCTCGGTGGCGAGCTGCTCTGTGAAGTGTGGTAATTACCAAATCCGAGCGATAGCGGAGTCAAGGTCATGTCGAGAATTGGCAAACAACCGGTCACCGTTCCCAACGGTGTAAAGGTAGATATCAAGGGGACGCACGTCAAAGTGACCGGCCCCAAGGGGAATCTTGAGCGCGAGATTCGTCCCGAAATAGCCTTGGCCCAGGCAGATGGCGTTATCCGGGTTTCGGCCAAGGACAACAGTCAGCGCAGCCGGGCCTTCACCGGGCTGACCCGAACCCTGATCAACAACATGATCGTGGGCGTGGTGCAGGGCTTTGAAAAGAAGCTGACCATCGAGGGTGTTGGTTACCGCGCCGAGTTGAAGGGCAAGGCACTTTCTTTGAATGTTGGCTATTCCAACCCGGTTGATTTCCCGTTGCCGCAAGGGGTGGCCGCCGTGGTTGACAAGACCAATATCACGTTGCAATCCATTGACAAGGAGATTCTCGGCCTTACCGCCGCGAAGATCAGGGCGATTCGCAAGCCGGAGCCATACAAGGGCAAGGGTATCCGTTACGAGGGCGAATATATTGCCCGTAAGGCTGGCAAGGCGGCATCTAAGAAGTAGTGGCAGCGGCTAATAACGCTTGACGGAATAGGCACCAGCAATGAGCAAGACAAATCCGACACTTTTGGCACGGCAGAAGCGGGTAAGGCGGATCCGAAAAAAAATCGCCGGCACGCCGGAACGGCCGCGTTTGCGCATCTTCAAGAGCGCCAAGCACATCTATGGCCAGATCATCGACGATGCCGCCGGCCGGACCATTGTCGCCATGTCCACGGTCAGCAAGGCATTTGATCGCGGCGACGCCAAGGACAAGACGGCGGTGGCCAAGCAGGTAGGCATCAAACTCGCCGAACTGGCCAAGGCCAAGGGCGTGGAGAAGGTGGTATTTGACCGCGGCGGCTATATCTATCACGGCCGGGTCAAGGCCCTGTCCGACGGCGCTCGCGAAGGTGGGCTGGATTTCTAAACCGGCCGCATCGAGCCCGAGAAACTGAAACACGTACTTCAGGGGTGTAACCTTGGCAGATTTCAAGAGCAGCAGCACTGATGATCAGCTGATCGAAAAGATCGTTTTCATCAACCGGACGGCCAAAGTAGTGAAGGGTGGTCGCCGTTTCAACTTCAGCGCCATTGTGGTGGTTGGCGATGGTAAGGGCAAGGTTGGTTACGGCCTGGGCAAGGCCAACCAGGTGCCCGAGGCGATCCGCAAGGGTGTGGAGAAGGCGCGCAAGGACATGAAGAGCGTGGCCATCACCGAGGTGACCATCCCCCACGAGATCATGGGCAAGTTTGGCGCCGGCCAAGTGTTGCTGAAGCCTGCCACCGCCGGTACTGGCGTTATTGCCGGTGGCCCGGTGCGTGCGGTGCTGGAAGCGGCGGGGGTGCACAACATCCTGACCAAGTGCCTCGGCTCGCACAACCCGCACAACATGGTGAAGGCGACGCTGGATGCCCTGCGCCGGTTGCGTACCCCCGAGCAGATCGCCACCCGCCGTGGCCGCACGCTCCAGGAAATCATGGCCTAACCCGTCTCCGGACGGAACGGTATTCGAAGCACTGCCTGCCGAGTTACTTAGGCGGGCCTAATGTTCGCAGACGAACTTGAGGAAGAGCGATGGCAACCAAAGAGCTCAAGTTGACCTTGAAGAAGAGTGTGATCGGTAGCCCCAAGGGGATACGGGACACCCTGGTCGGCCTTGGCCTGACCAGGACCAATAAGACGATCATCCGTAAGGACACCCCGGCCATTCGGGGCATGATTGAAAAGGTCCGGCACCTGGTAGTGGTGGTGGAGGAATAATTATGCTGACACTGAGCAATCTGTCGCCGCATCCCGGCGCGAAGAAGCAGAAGAAACGCGTAGGCCGTGGCCAGGGCACCGGCCAGGGCAAACAGGCCGGACGCGGCATGAAGGGTTTTAAGTCCCGTTCGGGCAGTGGTGTCAAGGTGGGCTTTGAAGGTGGCCAGATGCCGTTGCAGCGCCGGTTGCCGAAGCGCGGTTTCTCCAACCCCTTCCGCAAACAGTATGCCATTGTCAATCTCCAGGATCTGGAGCGCTTTACCGCTGGCACCAAGATCGACCGGCAAGCACTGCTTGAGGCGGGTTTGGTTTCCAAGAAATACGCCCTGGTCAAGTTGCTCGGCAACGGCGAGATCAAGAACGCCCTTACCGTGGCGCTCGACAAGGTGAGTGACTCCGCCCGGCAGAAGATTGAAGCTGCTGGCGGCAAGGTCGAGGCTTAGGTAGATCGCCCATGAAGGCAGGGGTGCAGAACGCGGCCAATATTCCGGAGCTGCGCCGGCGCATTTTCTTTACCCTGACCATGCTGGCGGTCTATCGGGCCGGGGTGCAGATCCCTACTCCGGGCATCAACGGCGAGGCGCTCGCCAATTTTTTTGCCCAGAAGGCCGGCACTCTCTTTGACATGTTCAATATGTTCTCCGGTGGCGCGTTGGAGAAGTTCTCGATTTTTTCGCTGGGCATCATGCCCTACATCAGCGCCTCCATTATCTTCCAGCTGCTCACCGTGGTGGTGCCGCAGTTGGAGACCCTGTCCAAGGAAGGTGAGGCGGGGCGCCACAAGATCACCCAGTACACCCGCTATGCCACCGTGGTGCTCAGCCTGTTGCAAGGGCTTTTCATCAGCATCGGCCTGGAGAGTATGACCGCACCGACGGGTGACGCCATTGTCATTTCTTCGGGCTGGGGTTTCCGGCTGATGACCATGCTGACGCTGACCTCCGGCACCGCCTTCATCATGTGGCTCGGTGAGCAGATGACCGAGCGCGGCATTGGCAACGGTATTTCGATGATTATCTTCGCCGGTATCGTGGCAAGGATGCCGGCGGCCTTGGCCAACACCTTCCGGATGGTTAGTGCCGGCGAGTTGGCCCTCATCCTGTTGCCCCTTATGCTGATAATGGTGGCGGTGGTGGTGGGGTTGATTATCTTCTGCGAGACCGGCCAGCGTCGGATTCCGATCCAGTACGCCAAGCGCATCGTCGGCCGCCAGATGTACGGCGGCCAGCAGTCGCATCTGCCGCTAAAGATCAATATGTCCGGTGTCATTCCGCCGATTTTTGCCTCGTCGATTATGATGTTCCCCCAGACCATCGGCAATTTTATCAAGGTGGACTGGGTGCAGCGGGTGAGTGCGGCCATGAGCTGGGGCAGTCTGCCCCATACTTTGATGTATATTGGCTTTATCGTCTTCTTCTGTTTTTTTTACACTGCGGTGACCTTCAATCCGGTGGACGTGGCCGAGAATCTCAAGAAGCACGGCGGCTTCGTCCCCGGCGTGCGGCCCGGCAAGAAGACGGCGGAGTTCATCGACAGGATTATTGTGCGCTTGACCGTGATCGGTGCCATTTATATCAGCGCCGTCTGCGTGCTGCCGACCGTGTTGGTCAAGGAGTTCAACGTGCCCTTCTATTTTGGAGGCACCGCACTCCTGATCGTGGTCGGTGTTGCCATCGATACCATGGCCCAGATCGAGTCCCATACGATTATGCGGAATTACGACGGCTTCATGAAATCTGGCCGTTTCAAGGGGCGCCGGTAACGGTACCGTCGGGATGGGCCGGTCCATCATCCTGAAAACCCCCGCGGAGATTGCGCTCATGCGGGAGGCAAATCAGATTGTGGCTGAAACCTTGGCCTTGCTGGAAGAGAAGATGGCGCCGGGGGTCACCACCTGGCAACTCGACCATTGGGCGGAAAAACATGCGGTGAAGCTGGGCGCGGTGCCGGCTTTTAAGGGCTATCGAGGTTATCCGGCCAGTTTGTGTGTGTCGTTGAACGACCAGGTGGTGCATGGTATCCCCTCGAAGAAGGTGGCGGTGCAGGCGGGGGATATTGTCAGTATCGATTTTGGCGTGAAATATAAGGGTTTTTACGGCGATGCCGCCATCACCGTGCCGGTTGGCAGGGTGGGAGAGCGCGAGGCTGAATTGCTGCTGGTCACCAAGGAATCTTTGGACAAGGCCATCGAGCAGGTTCTGGTCGGCAACCGCATCAACGATATTTCAAAGGCCGTGCAGGATCATGTGGAACAGCACGGTTTTTCAGTGGTGCGCCAGTTTGTAGGCCATGGTATTGGGAGCCAGTTACACGAGGCGCCGGAGATCCCGAATTACCATCGGGCGGAGCGCACCCCGAAATTGTTGGCCGGCATGGTGTTGGCGATTGAGCCCATGGTCAATATCGGCGGTTCCGATGTGCGGGTGCTGGCCGATGGCTGGACGGTGGTGACGAGTGACCGCTCGCGTTCCGCCCATTTTGAGCATTCGGTGGCGGTTACGGAAAGCGGGCCATTGGTCTTGAGCGTGCGGGCTCGATAGGTTTTTGACGCTACTGCGAAAAAATAGCGGCAAAAAAAATAAAATCGGGTAAAATCACTGATTTTCGATTTGCGGTGATGCCCCGAAGATGAACGTATACTGATTTCTGGCGGCATATGGCAAAGGAAGAGCCCATAAGCGTAGAAGGCACCATCGTGGAACCACTGCCCAACGCGATGTTCCGCGTTGAATTGGACAACGGCCATCGGGTGCTGGCGCATATCTCCGGCAAGATGCGGATGCATTTCATCAAGATTCTGCCCGGCGATCGGGTAACGGTAGAACTATCGCCCTATGACCTGACTCGCGGTCGGGTAACTTTCAGGGCGAAGAAATAGCGATAAGGTAACGGCCATGAAAGTACGAGCATCGGTAAAGAAGATTTGTAGCGAATGCCGCATATTCAAGCGGAAAGGCGTGGTGCGTGTTTCGTGCAAGACCAAGAAACACAAGCAGCGCCAAGGGTAATTAAAGCGATCAGTTACAAGGGAGGAATACCTTGGCACGTTTAGCTGGTGTCGACTTGCCGCGCGGCAAGCACATGGAGATCGCGCTTACTTACATCCATGGTATTGGACGTATGTCGGCGCGCAAGATTCTGGATCTTGCCAAGCTGCCATATAACAAGAGCAGCGATGACTTGACCGAAGGCGATGTCGCCGAGATCCGGAAGATCATCGACGACAATTTTGTGGTGGAGGGTGACCGCCGCCGCGAGGTTGGCATGGACATCAAGCGACTGATGGATCTCGGTTGCTACCGTGGAATCAGGCACCGTAAGGGCCTGCCTTGCCGTGGCCAGCGGACCCATACCAACGCCCGGACCCGCAAGGGGCCGCGTCGTGGTGTGGTGAAGAAGAAATAACAACGAAGTCAACCTTTGACGGGTATCAGGAGCGGAGATGGCGAAGGTAGCGCGTCCTCGTAAGAAAGAGAAGAAAAATGTGCCGGAGGGGATCTGTTTCATCCAGTCCACCTTCAATAACACCCTGGTCTCCTTTACGGATCAGCAGGGCAATGTGCTTTCCTGGTGCAGCGCTGGTTGCCTTGGGTTCAAGGGCTCTCGTAAGAGCACGCCGTTCGCGGCCCAGAACGCCGTGGACACCGCCGCCAAAAAGGCTCAGGAGCATGGTTTGCGCAAGGTCGAGGTCCGGGTCAATGGCCCTGGCCCCGGTCGGGAATCTGCGATTCGGGCCTTGCAGACCGCCGGGATCGAGGTGAGCGTAATCCGTGATATCACCCCGGTACCGCACAACGGCTGCAAGCCGCCCAAGCGGCGTCGGGTGTGACACAACAGCTTCAAGCGAATAATCTTTTTGCAGTATTAGGAGGTTCAACTTGGCCAGATATACCGAAGCAGCCTGTCGGCAGTGCCGCCGTGAGAAACTCAAACTGTTCCTGAAAGGGGACCGCTGCTATTCCGATAAGTGCGCCTTTGAGCGACGCGGCTATGCCCCCGGCCAGCATGGCCAGGCGCGGATGCGCAAGGTCTCCGACTATGCCATCCAGTTGCGCGAGAAGCAGAAGGTGAAGCGCATGTACGGCATGTTGGAAGGCCAGTTCCGCAACTATTTCTTCCACGCGGAGCACATCAAGGGTGTCACCGGCGAAAGCCTGTTGCGCCTTCTGGAGTGCCGGCTGGACAATGTGATTTATCGCCTGGGTTTCGCCAACTCCCGCAATCAGGCGCGGCAGATGGTTAGGCATAATCATTTCCTGGTGAACGGCAAGAAGGTCAACATCCCTTCCTTCCAGGTTCGCGCCAACGATGTGATCACGGTCAAAGAGAAGAGTCGCGCCGTGGCCGCCATCACCGACAGCATGCAGGCCATGGCCCGTCGTGGTGTGCCGGGCTGGCTGGAGATGGATCAGGCGAATTTCAAAGGGACGGTGAAGGCCCTGCCCGATCGGGAGTCCATCACCATGCCGATTCAGGAACAGCTGGTCGTAGAACTCTATTCCAAATAACACAGCGCAGGAAGACAAGGACGACATGGCAATCGAAACGGATCCCTTTTACCGCAATTGGCACGAGTTGATCGTTCCTGACCGCTTGGAAGTGGATCAGGATACCCACACCGAGCGGTATGGCAAGTTTGTCTGCCAGCCGCTGGAGCGCGGTTTTGCCACCACCATCGGCAATTCTCTCCGGCGTATCCTGCTCTCCTCGATCCAGGGGGCGGCGATAACCTCGGTCAAGATTGATGGGGCGCTGCACGAGCTGTCGACCATTTCCGGTGTCAAGGAAGATGTCACCGAGATCATCCTGAACCTCAAGGAGGTGCGCCTGCGTCTCAATAGCCCCACCACTTGCAAGGTGCGGATCGAGAAGAAGGCGAAGGGCGCGGTTACTGCCGCTGATATTCAGGGCGGCGGCAAGGTCGAGGTGATGAACCCGGAGAAGCACATCTGCACCCTCACCGGCGATGCCAAGTTCGTGGCCGAATTGGAGGTGAAGTGGGGCAAGGGCTACTCCCCGGCGGAGAAGCACCTGCCGGAGGAGCAGACCATTGGGGTGATCCCCATTGATGCTATTTTTACCCCCATGGTCAATGTCAAGATCGTGACCAGTCAGGCCCGCGTCGGTCAGCAGACGGATTATGATAAACTGACCCTGGAGATCACTACCGACGGCAGCGTGAAGCCGGATGATGCCTTGGCCTACGCCGCCAAGATTCTCAAGGAGCAGATGCAGGTATTCATCAACTTTGATGAGTCCTCGGTCGAGCCGGCCCACTCCGATGATGGCCGCGACGAGCGGCCGCGACTCAACGATAATCTCTACCGCAGTGTCGAGGATCTGGAGTTGTCGGTGCGTTCAGCCAACTGCCTTCGTAATGCGGAGATTCGTTACATCGGCGAATTGGTGCAGAAAAGCGAGGCCGAGATGCTGAAGACTAAGAACTTTGGTCGCAAATCTCTCAACGAAATTAAGCAGTTGCTTTCAGAAATGGATCTTTCCCTGGGCATGAAGATTGATGGCTGGGAGCCGCCCCAGGCGGCCAGTAAGCAGACCGAAGAATAATCGAGCTCGTTACGAGGTTTTGATATGCGACACAAAATGGCAGGAAACAGACTGGGCCGGAATACCTCGCACCGCGAGGCGATGATCCGCAACATGGTGACCTCGCTGCTCGCCCACGAGCGTATTGTTACCACTGCGGCCAAGGCCAAGGAAGTGCGCAAGGTGGCCGACAAGATGATCACCCTCGCTAAGCGTGGTGATCTCCATGCGCGCCGTCAGGCGCTGGCCGTGGTCCGCGATAAGGCCGTGGTGGCCAAGCTGTTTGATAAGCTCCGCGCCGATTACCTGGAGCGCAACGGTGGCTATACCCGCATCATCCGTACTGGCAACCGGCTCGGTGACGCGGCGGAGATGGCGATTATTGAACTGGTCAACTACACCGAGGCGGCGGCCCAGGGTAGCGACAAAGCCGCCTCCTGAGCCTTTTCCGGCCAACGGATGCAAAGCTGACATGCCCGTCATGTCAGCTTTTTTTTTGTGCGGCGCCTGGGTTGTGGCCCGTTTGCCGCCGCTGGAAAAAAGACTACCCCCGTGGCCGGAGGTAGGGTACTATTTTGCTCCGGAGGGCGGCGGAACAATGGGGGCACCCGGTGATCTACGTCAATGAGCAGCCAACGCCGGGGGCGGAGGGGCTCCGGGTTGCCGAGGTGGCGGCCCGCCTGAAACCTGGGGCGGATATCGTCGTGGTCAATGGTTTTCCCGCCCCGCCCGATCAGGTGCTGGTCGCTGGCGATCACTGCTGGCTGATGCGCCGCGGTGAGGTGCCATCCGCGGCGATTATGGACCACCTGCTCCATGCCCGCCATACCCCAGGCGTGCATGAGGCGGTACGGCGGGCAACGGTCGGTATCATGGGGCTTGGCGGTCTGGGTTCGGCCGTGGCCGTGGCCTTGGCCCGCATGGGAATCGGCGGGCTGCTGCTGGCTGATTACGATGTGGTGGAACCATCCAACCTCAATCGGCAGCACTATTTCATCGATCAGCTTGGTCTGCCTAAGACCGTGGCGCTTGCGGCCAATCTTGCCCGAATCAACCCTTATGTGGCGGTGGATCTCATCGAGGCGCGGCTGACCGAGGCGGATATTCCCCCCCGTTTTGCCGGGATGGATGTCTTGGTTGAATGTTTCGACGACCCAGTTATGAAGGCAGCGGCCCTGCGGGCGACCCTGCGCGAATTGCCCCAGGTTGGTTACGTGGGCGCCTCGGGCATGGCCGGCTATGGCGATAACAACGCCATCCGCACCCAACGCATCAGACCTCGGGTCTATATTGTCGGCGACAACGAGAGTGAGGCGCGGCCGGGCCAAGGCCTCATGGCCCCCCGGGTCGGTATTGCCGCCCACCACCAGGCCAATCAGGTGATTCGCCTCCTGCTCGGCGTGGATGAGGAAGCATGATCACGATTATCTGTAACGGTGAATCACGCCAGCTCGACCAGCAAGTGAGCGTGGAGCAACTGATGATTTCCTTGGGGCTCAACCCGGAGAGAGTGGTGGCCGAATTGAATGGACGCATCCTCAACCGGTCGGAATACGCCGTGACAATGCTTGCCAACGGCGCCATCCTGGAATTGATCCGCTTTGTAGGAGGCGGTTGATGCTTACCATTGCAGGCAAGACTTTTCGGTCGCGGCTTTTCACCGGTACCGGCAAATTTTCCTCGCCCCAGGTGATGCAGGCGGCGCTGACCGCCTCGGGCAGCGAGATGGTAACTGTGGCCTTGCGGCGCGTCGATCTGCACGACCCGGCCGACGACATCATGAGCGTGCTTGCCCGCGACCACTTCTTCTTCCTGCCCAATACCGCTGGCGCCCGCAATGCCAGCGAGGCAGTGCGGCTGGCCAAGCTGGCCGAGTCCTCGGGCGGCGGCAACTGGGTGAAGCTGGAGGTCACTCCCGACCCGCGTACCCTGCTGCCTGATCCGGTGGAGACCCTGGCCGCCACCGGGGAATTGGTCAAGGCGGGCTTTGTGGTGCTGCCCTATATGAATGCCGACCCCATCCTGGCCCTGCGGTTGCAGGATGCCGGGGCGGCCGCGGTCATGCCCCTTGGCTCGCCCATTGGCACCAACCAGGGGGTACTCACCCGGTTCCAGGTGGCGATCATCATCGAGCAGGCGCGGGTGCCGGTGGTGGTGGATGCTGGCATCGGCGCGCCGTCGCACGCGGCCGAGGCGATGGAGATGGGCGCCGACGCGGTGCTGGTCAATACCGCCATTGCCGTGGCGGGTGATCCGGTGCGCATGGCCCAGGCCTTTGCCAAGGCGGTGGAGGCGGGCCGTGAGGCATACGAGGCTGGACTGGGCGCCCGGCGTAGCGAGGCCGAGGCATCCTCGCCCCAAGCTGGATTGGATTTTCTCAGGGAATAACCATGTTTGTCGCCCCGGATTTTCAGCAACTGCGTGCGCGGATCGCGGCCCTTGGTCCGGAGGCGGTGGAGCGGGCGCTGGCTAAAGGGCGGCTCGATCTTGACGACCTTGCCGCCCTCCTTTCGCCGGCGGCCGAAGCATTTCTCCCCCAGCTGGCACGTCGCTCCGCCCAACTTACCAGCCAGCGCTTTGGCAACGTCATCCAGCTCTATGCGCCGCTCTACTTGTCGAGCTTTTGCACCAATCGCTGCGCTTACTGCGGCTTCTCCGCCGACAATGCCATGTCCCGCCGGGTGCTTTCCTTTGCGGAGGCCGAGGCCGAGGCCATGATCCTCCATCGGCGCGGCTTCAACCACATCCTCCTCGTTTCCGGCGAGGCGCCGGCCAAAGTGGGGGTGGAATATCTGGAAACCCTGGCATTGCGCCTGCGGGACAAGTTCGCTGCCATCTCCATCGAAGTGCAGCCGCTCGCAGCCGATGAATATGCCCGGCTCTTTGCGGCCGGCATTACTTCGGTGGCGGTCTATCAGGAGACCTACGACCGGGCGGTTTACGACCGGGTGCATCTCGGCGGCAAGAAACGCGATTTCGACTATCGTCTCGCCACGCCAGAACGAGCAGCCGTCGCGGGGTTGCGCGAGGTGGGAATCGGCGCTCTCCTAGGCCTTTCCGACTGGCGGGCCGAGGGGCTGGCCATGGGCCACCACCTCAGCTATCTCCGCAAGGAGTTCTGGCGCACCGGGCTCACCGTCTCTTTCCCGCGTATCCGGCCAGCCGAGGGGGGATTCGCGCCGCTGGCGGCGGTCTCTGAACGGGATCTCACCCAACTTATCTTTGCGTTGCGGCTTTTCGATCCGGACCTCGGCCTCTATCTCTCTACCCGCGAGGAGGCCCGCTACCGCGACGGTATGCTGGGCTTGGGGCCTAACCGGTATTCTGCCGGCTCCTGCACGGTGCCGGGCGGCTACGGCGATACCGAAGCCAGCGGCGCACAGTTCGAGATCGACGACCAACGCAGCCTCGATGCCGTGAGCGTCGCGATCCGCGCCAAGGGGCTTGATCCGGTGCGCAAGGACTGGGACGCCATTTTCCAGCAACAGGACCAGGGTCGGCGGCTGGCGGCCTGATTTTATCGAATCTAGGCAATACGTTTGGGCAACGACGGAATCAAAGGAGGGTTTGCATGGCTGATCTGAAGAAGATGTATTCCACCATCCTCGGTGACCATTTCCCCATGGAGATGACCATCACCTTTGGCGACCAGAAGCTGGTTTACAAGAAGAAGACCTGGAAGCTCACCCAGGACGACGGAACCATCGAGGAGCGGGGCATCCGCTACGGTGAGAACCCGGATCAGGAGGCCGCACTCTACGAACTGATGAATGGCAATTTGACCCTCGGCGGCTGCCAGTTCATCGCGCCTGGCCACGGCCTGGTAAGCGGCATCAATGCCGAGGACATGCTTCAGGTCGGCAAGCACCCGGGCAAGATCAATCTCACCGACATCGACAATGGCTTGAACATCATCAAGTACCTGATGGACCGGCCGGCGGCGGTCATCCTGAAGCACAACAACCCCTGCGGCGCCGCCTACGGCTCCGCCATTGCCGACGCTTACCATCGGGCCAACCGCGCCGACCGTATTGCCGCCTTCGGTGGGGCGGTGATTTTCAATCGGCCCTGCGACAAGGCGAGCGCCGAATTGTTGAGCCAGAATTATCTGGAGGTGGTCTGCGCGCCGGAGTTCGAGCCCGGCACCCTGGAGGTTCTCGGCAAGCGCAAGAACCTGCGGGTGATCAAGATCAGTCGCATTGATCGGCTGGCCGAGTTCGAGAAGTTCCGTGTCGTCGATTTCAAGAGCCTCATTGATGGCGGCCTCATTGTCCAGCAGTCGGCCATGAATTCCATCCGTTCGATGGCCGACCTCAAACCGGCGGTGGCCATCTTCCAGGGCAAGGAGTACAAAGTGGAGCGTGAACCGACCCAGCGCGAGGTCGACGACATGCTCTTCGGCTGGGCGGTGGAGCACGGGGTGACCTCCAACTCGGTCATTTACGTGAAAGACGGCTGCACCGTGGGTATCGGCACCGGCGAGCAGGACCGGGTCGGCGTGGCCGATATCGCGGTCTACAAGGCGTACACCAAGTATGCCGACATTGTCTGCTTCGATACCCACGGCATCCCCTATGCTGATCTGGTGCTCCAGATCGAGCAGGGCAAGCGCAAGGCCACCGACCGCGAGGCGATCGACGCCAAGACCAAGGCGGACAAGGCGGGGTTGCCTGGCTCGGTGATGATCTCCGACGCCTTCTTCCCTTACCGCGACGGGGCCGATATCGGCATCCGCCAGGGCGTTTCCGCCATCCTCCAGGCCGGCGGCTCGATGCGCGACTTCGAGACCATCGAGGCGTGCAACGAGGCCAATCCCAAGGTGGCGATGAAGTACACCGGCCGGCGATCGTTCAAACATTAGACTATAAGCGGACAGGTTGGTTCCCGATGGCGCCTAGGGCATTAAGCTCACGGCGCCATTGCTTTTTGCGCCCAGCGCGTAGCGGCGCCATCAAGGGGCTGACCATCGGCAATCCCAAGGGATTCCAGACTGATTACGCCTTAATTTTTTTCTCGTCGTTCATCAGTTCTGGATAGTGCTTGCGCATGCAGTCGGGGCAGACGCCGTGGCTGAAGTCCACCCCGGAGTGTTGGCTGATGTAGCTTTCCAACTGGTTCCAGTAGCCTTTGTCATCGCGAATTTTTTTGCACCAGGAACAGATCGGCAACAATCCGCTCAGGGTCTTCACCTCGGCCAGCGATTTCTGCAATTCGGCGATCAAGCGTTCCATCTCGATCTCAGCCTCTTTGCGGGCAGAGATGTCGTGGAAGATGGCTCTGGTATACATTGGCCGGCCTTCGACGAGTTTGACGCTGGTGTTGCCTTCCAATGATATCCGGCGGCCGTCTTTGGCGATGAAGGCCGTTTCGATCCGATCCACCGGTTTGCCGGCCATCACCTCGCCAAAGGCTGCCTGGCAGTGGGCGGTCTCCTCCGGGGCCAGGATGTCGAAGATATTGAGCCGCTTCACCTCTTCTTCGCTGTAGCCCATGATTTTCCGCCAAGCCGGATTTACGTAAAGGAAATGGCCATCCGGCGCGATGCTCTGGATCAGGTCGCTGGCGTTCTCGAACAGGTCGCGGAAGCGTTCCTGGCTGTCGTGCAGGGCCGCTTCGGTCTTGCGGCGTTCGGCAATGTGCTGGAGCAATGGCCGGTTGATGAAAAAATAGAGCAAGGGGGTGACAAGCAGCGGCAACAATAGGGCGCCCACCAGCGCCTTCAGGAATGGGGGGCCAACCTCCCAGCGGTGCAGGAAGAATGAGACGAGCAGCGCCACCACAAAGAGGGAGATCAGGGTGAAGAAAAGGGAAAACTGGGGAGATTGCGCCATTGTTTGGGAGACGGCCGGTTCTTTCTGCCAATGGTCGACTACAAAGAGAGAGGCCATCACCGCCAACAGGAAGAGAAAGATCAGGGCCAGAGGGAGAGTGGTGGCCATGGCCAAGGTCTGGCTGTGGCGTTTCCAGCGTTCGCTCACATCATAGTGGACGTCCACCGCTCCGATGAAGTGGCCATCGCGAAGAATCGGGACAAAAGCCTCCACAACGTCTCTTGGGACCACGCGGCCGCTGAGGGTTTTGTCGCCCTTCCTGAGCAGGGCCGTGTAGGGTTGGCCTTGGGCGATGGCGGTGCGGAACATCGTGCTTTCGTGGCGGATTCCTATCTCGTCGGGCTCACTGGAATAAACAATTGTACCTTGGGCATCGTGAAGTTTCAGCTTTTCCAGGTGGAATTCATGCGGTAGGGCGACGAAGTCCGGTGCGATTTCCCCTGGTTGCGGTAGGGTGGCGCGTTTGCCCATCAGCATCATGGTGATGTGGTGGGCGACTAGTTGGGCTTCGTCCTCGGTGGTTGCGATAAAGTCTCGGGTAAAGGCCGGGACAATGACATAGGAAATGAGCAGCTGGTAAGCGAGGGCTACCAGGCAGGAGAGGAGAAAGATCGGTTTGACGTGTTTTAGGGCCATGGGGGTCAGTTTAATGCACCGAGCAGGAGATGCAGGGGTCGTAGGCGCGTACCAGCATCTGGGCCAGGAGCTCAATGTCGCTATCCGGCTTGCCTTGGGCTGTCCACTGGCGCGCCAGTTCCTTCAGATCGGCGTGGATGTTGGCGTGGTTCTGGCTGGTGGGGATGACGCAGTCCGCCCTGACAATGCGCCCCTCCCGGTCGAACTCGTAGGCGTGGTAGAGGATGCCACGGGGCACCTCGACTGCACCGACCCCGATGCCCTGCTTGGGTTTGATCGCCACGCGGGGTTCTTGCCATTTGCGTTTGAGGAGTTGCTTGATGATGGCCAGCGAGTCACGGGCCACATGAACGCACTCCACGAGCTGGGCGATGTTGGCCATGAAGGGGTTATGGCTGACCGGCACCAAGCCGAGCCTTTTTGCCACTGTACGGGCCGCCGGGTGGAGGTGGCTGAAGTTGTTGTTCACCCGGGCCAGGGCGCCTACGGCAAAGGAGTCGCGGGAGAGTTTGCTCAGTTTTGAGGTAAAGCCTTTGGCGCAGTATTCATTGGTCATGGTCCGGTATGCCGCTTCCTGGCGCACCACGCCGTCGGAGGAGACCAATTCCCCGCCGATGAAGGGGTAGGAATGATCACCCTTGAGCGAGACGAATTCCGTTTCCCGCGTAAAATCCGGGAGGGTGAAGGTGGCAAAGAGATCGGCGGTGGCGGCGAGGTCGTCTTCGGCCGTGATCAGCCGTTGGGCCAACCGTTCGAGTTGGGCCTTTTCCGGCAGCATGGTGAAACCGCCCACCACGGTACGGGTCGGGTGCAAGCGGCGGCCGCCGATAATGTCGCAGGCGTCGTTGGCCAGGAGTTTCAACCGCAAGGCCCGCTGCACCTCCTCGGGGTGGCTCTGGGTGAGTGGCAGCACACTGCCGACCCCGAGAAAGTCCGGGGCGGCGAGGAAGTAGAGGTGAAGCACATGACTCTGCAAGGTCTCCATGTGTTTGAGCAGCAGCCTGAGAGCCGCGGTCTGCTCCGACGGCACGATGCCGAAGGCGTTTTCCACTGCCCGGATGCTGGCCAAGGTGTGGCCGATGGAGCATATACCGCAGATGCGGCCGCAGAGGTAGGGGGCGTTCTCCCACCGCTTGCCAATGAGCATCGCCTCGAAGAAGCGCGGGGTCTCCACCACCTCCCAGCGCGCCTCCACCACCTTGCCGCGTTGGATCCGGATGTGGATGTTGCCATGTCCCTCGACCCGGGTCAGGTGGTTGATCTGGATGGTGCGGGATGATTTCATGGCCGTTTGGCTCTCGTCGGTTTTGGGGTGGTGCGCAATTCCGCCACCTGGCCGGCAAAGCCGCCGAAACATTCCAGGCGGTCGATGAAAGTCTCGCGGGAAAAACCATGGCGGGCCATGATCGTTTCCAGTTCCCGTACGTTCGCTACCTCGGCCGGGCCGCGGCAGCCCCAGCAACCCCGGCGGTTATTCGGGCACCAGGCATCGCAACCGGCGCGGGTGATCGGCCCCAGGCAGGGCTCGCCGAGGGTAAAGAGGCAGAGGTTCTCGTTGGCCTTGCACTCCATGCAGACCGGGTATTTCGGCATGGTAACTTTTTTCCCCACCACCAGATTGGCGATCACCTTTTCGATCTCCTCCTTCTTGGGCGGGCAGCCGTAGAGCATGAGGTCCACGGGAACAAAATCGCTCAACGGCCGCACTTCCTGGGTGGCGACCGGGAAATTGCCGTAAACCTCCTTTTTCACCCAGTCGAGATCGCCAAAGCGATTCTTGAGCTGGTTGACCCCGCCGAAGCAGGCGCAGGAGCCGAGCGCCACCAGGGTCTTGGCGTTGGCGCGGACCTTCTGGAGTCGTGCCACCTCGTCCGCCCGGCTGATGCTGCCCTCGACCAGGGCGATGTCATAGTCATCGCTCCGTTCGCTCATCGCCTCCCGGAAGTTGACGAGCTCGACGAGGTTGAGGAAATCAAGCAGGGTGGCCTCGTTGTTCACGAGCTGGAGCTGGCAGCCCTCGCAGGAGGTGAACTCGAAGACGCCGACCAGCGGCCGGGCCAGTTCGACGCCGAGGTAGGAGAGGGGGCCGGCCATCAGATCGCCTCCTTCAGGTTCATCACCGTCCAGTAATCGAAGACCGGCCCGTCGAGACAGGTGTAGGTGGAGCCGATGTTGCAGCGGCAGCATTTGCCGCGGCCGCAGTGCATCCGGCGCTCCAGCGAGACGAACATCTTCTGCATCGGCAGGCCCGCTTTGGTAAGCAGGGCGCAGACGAAGCGGAACATCACCGGCGGGCCGCAGACAATGGCAAAGGTGGTGGCGGACCGGAAATCGGCGGCCGCGATACGCGTTTTCAATAATTCGGTGATCAGACCGGTGGCCCCGTACCAGGTGCGGTCGGGTTGATCCACGGTGATGCCGAGATTGACATCGAATTGGCGCCAGGAGTCGTACTGGTAGGTGAAGAGCAGATCGGCAGGTTTTTTCGCGCCGTACATCAAATCGACCCGGCCGTAGCGGCTGCGGTTTTCCAATACCGCCATGAGCGGCGAACGGAGCGGCACGAGGCCGAGCCCGCCACCGATGAGCAACACATCCTGGCCCACCATGGCTTCCACCGGGAAATGGGTGCCAAAGGGGCCGCTGATCCCGACCCGAGCCCCCCGCTTGAGTCGGCTCAGAAAATGGGTGAGGTTGCCGACATCGCGGATGCAAAGTTCGAGATCGCCGTGGCGCAAGGGCGAGGAGGAAATGGAAAAAGGCGCCTCGCCGACACCCGGCAGCTCCAGCATCACGAATTGGCCGGGTTGGAAGCAGAACCGTCGCCGCTCTTCCGGGTCGATGATCTGGAGTTGGTAGAGCTTTTCCGCGCGGGTGAGCGGATAGACGTTGGTGAGTTCGGCCAGGTGGCTGTATTCGAAACTGGCCAAATCGTATTGCCGCCGCAGGGGGTCTTCTTGGGCGAGGATGTTGATGAACGGCAGCCGGTCGTTCATGCGCCCCCTCCCTTGGCGCGGACGCTGGCCAAGACGTCCGGCACGGTGATCTCGGCCAGGCAGGCCATGCCGCAACGGCCGCAGCCCACGCAGAGGGGTTCCTCGTATGCCTCCATAAAACCGCGGTGCTTGTGGTAGTAGCGGTATTTTAGGCGGGTGGCGCTATGCGGCCGGAAGTTGTGGCCGCCGGCCACCTCGGCGAAATCGATGAGGTTGCAGGAGTAAAGGTGCTTGGTCTTGGCCGCCCCTTTCAGATCGAGGTCCACGGTTTCCTCCACCCCGTAACAGTAGCAGGTGGGGCAAACATTGGCGCAGGTGCCGCAGGAGAGGCATTTATCACCCCACTGCCGCCACGCCGGCGATTCGAACTCCAGATCAAGCAGCTTGGCAAGATCGGTGATGTCCACCGCGGTGGTGAACTGCTGGTTGCGTTTGGCCACCACCTCCTTGTAATGGTCGTGATCTTTGGCGGTCGGCGGCCGGGTGGTGATCTTTTGCAGGAACTGGTAAGCGGTGGCAGAGAGGATTTCCGCAAAATAGCGATCGTCCAGGTCGGTGAGAAAGAGGTCGAAGCCGTGCAGAGCGGTGTCGGTACCCATGGAACGGCAGAAACACTGGGGCTGGGGCGTGCAGCCCAAGCCGATGATGAACATGTTGCGGCGCTTGGCCGTGTAGTAAGGGTTTGGGTAGGGCGGCGCGCCGAGGACCTTGTCGAGTTTGTTCAAGGCGTTGATGTCACAGGCGTGCATGCCAAAGAAGACCATGGGTTTGTAGGCGTTGTAGTCAACTTGTTTTTCCCAGTCGTTCCCCTGGCAGGTGAAGGTGCAGAGCGTTTCGTGATGGGGCAGGAAATGGCGCTTGGCCGAGTGGATGGTGGCGGGATAATCGAGACGGAGGTCGTGGAAGCGATAGACGATGTCGAAGTCATGGAGCGGGTGACCGGAGCCATCCACGCCTTTTGCCACCGGCCCAACCACCGTATTGGCGGCCAGCAGATCAAAGAGGCGCGGCAATTCCTTTTTGCCGAGGATCGCAAAAATCATGGCCCGGCTCCCGGAAAGAAAAGGGCGGTGCAATACCGCCCTTTTCTTTCCGGGATACCGCGTTTGACCGGTAAAAGTCAAGCCGAAGTCGGGAAGTTACCGGGCCACCACGTAGGCGCCCGGGAAGCCGGCCTCCATCATCACCCGTTCCATCCGTTTTGCTGCGGTGAGGGTGTTGCCGCCCTTCACCTGGACCCGGTGGAAGACCTCGTCGCCACGGCTATAGTCGAAGACCACCGCCTGGCGGCCCTCGCGGATCAGCCGGTCGCGCAGCCGTTCGGCATTGGCGATCTCCTTGAAAGCGCCGACCTGCACGTAGAAGTCGCCGGCCTGGAAGTCCTGGTTCTCGACAAAACGGGTGGTAATGACCCCGCCCTCGGTGGTCTTCACGGCTTCGCCGAGGGCGGTGATGCGGACGCGGGCGGTGCCGGTGCGGACCACGTCAAGTTCGGTGGCGGCGCGGAAGGAAAGATCGATAATGCGGTCTTTCACAAAGGGGCCGCGGTCGTTGACCCGCACTGTGAGTTCCCGGCCGTTGTCGAGATTCTTGACCAGCAGCGGCGTGTGCATGGGCAGGATCTTGTGGGCTGCGGTGAGTTCGTGCATGTCGTAGGTCTCGCCGTTGGAGGTTTTGCGGCCATGGAACGGGTAACCGTACCACGAGGCGATGCCGGCCTCCTCGTACCCAACCGCCGAAGGGATCGGATAGTAGATCTTGCCCTCGATTTCATACGGCCGCTGGGTGGCCGGCACCTTGCCGCCCCTGGGGAATGTTTTGCCGGGCGGCGGCAGCGAAGGTGGCGGTACCACCTTGGGGGCGCAGGCGGAGAAGAGCAGGGCCAGGGCGACAGCCAGGACAAGCGAGGAGGGGCGACATTTCATGGTTTCTGCTCCGGTTTGGCTTGCAGGAGGCGCTGACGGAAAAAGGCGCCGGCCTTGCCGATGGTGTGGGGGGTATAGGGGGTGAGGCCGCTGGCCGTGCCTTGTGCTCGCGCCGCATCGAAGCGCACTTGGTTGGTGGCATCGACAAAGGAAAGGGAGAGGTCGAGGAGCGGCCGTTCAATAACCAGACGACCGGCGGCATTCGTGCCGATGAGCGGGGACTCCCAGCGCCGCAGCCGGTAGCCTTTGAGCCAGA
>Ga0172375_10002922_pt1 | contig 26342 bp, 29 predicted proteins | sample LakKiv1m_FD_114537 | JGI IMG/M metagenome (GOLD analysis project Ga0172375, IMG submission 114537) | Freshwater microbial communities from Kabuno Bay, South-Kivu, Congo - kab_092012_11.1m | ecosystem: Environmental > Aquatic > Freshwater > Lake | place: Democratic Republic of the Congo...
AAAAGTCACAGATTGTCATTCCGAACGAAGGTGAGGAATCTTATACCCCATTGATTATAAAAGATTTCTCGTTTCACTCGAAATGACAAATTGTCCTGTTTTGGGACTTTTGCAAGAGCCTCTAATGAAAAGCCGGGTTCGGCTATTTTTAGCTCAATTATATGTGTTTTACCTTTGGTATTTATTTCGATATCATCCTCCCCTATTCCCCTTGAAACCTCCCCATAAATATTGACGAACTTGCCTATCATTCCATCTAAAAAGGATAAAAGAAGTCCCTGTCCGATTCCTTCTGGGGAAGATTTTAATTTACATGATAACCTTGACTCCCAAAAGGCATTAATAGCACCGCCATTACTTTTTACAAAATATTTAAAACCATTCAGGATTTCAGGGATTGAAGTTTTTTCCAATAATTGTTTTGAACCAAACTCCATCCATTCAAAAATTGCATCCAATTGAGGATTAAGGGAGTTAATGAACTCTGTGCCATGGACAGGCCTGCGCTGCTTTATATCAAATTCCTCAAAATCTACATAGTAAACATCAAAACCAAATATATTTGCTGCAAGCTGGGAGCCGGAAACCATAGATTTCTTTCCGCCGCTTATATCCACAGCTATTTGTTGTCTGGAAATGTTCGGTAAGTTGTTGTTTAATCTTTTCCACCATGCTCTAATAGAAAAATAAGTCCCTGATAATTCATTTTCTTTAAGAACATTTTCAGTGATATATTCCTACCTCTCTGAGTGCGGTTTTTTCAGGAACTTCCCTTTTGTAAATAAGTCCTTTTGGAAGACACCAGACATTGCCTCCCTTGACTGCTACCATGGCTATCTCTGTGATATCATTCTGCTTCCTGAATATGATTCCACCTGAGGAGACCTGGGTTTTTAAAGACGCTGCTTTCATCAGGGAAACTGTTTTCCTGTAATCAACCTTATAATATCGTTATATAATGCAAAAACCATAACGGTTAGAATGATTGCAAGTCCAATCCTCTGAGCAGTTGCGATGATTTTTTCATTGAGTGGTTTTCTTCTTATTGCCTCAATTCCGAGAAACAATATATGTCCTCCATCTAGTATAGGGATGGGGAGCAAATTAAGTATTCCGAGGTTAATGTTTATAATAGCCATGAATAAAAAGAAACTCAAGAACCCTCTTGAGGCTTGTTCACCTGCCATCTGTAAAATGAGTATGGGGCCTCCGATAGTATCGGCAGGTATGACCCTCTGAACAAGTTTAACAAGAGATACTACAGTCAGTACTGATATATCCCAGGTTTTTTTAACTCCGAGAGTTACCGCTTTGCTGAAACCGTATTTTTTCGTGAAATTTCTCTCGATAGGTTTTATTCCTATGAGGCCGATTTTTTTCTCTTCGCCCTCCAGAGTCTTAGAAGTTTTTTTCTCCGGGGTTATCGACAAATCTATAAAATGCTCTTTCCTTTTAATCTTAAACCTAAGAGGCTTTTCGGGATTTTCATGTATTATTTCAGTCATAGCCTGCCACGTCTTAATGGCAACGCCCTCTATTTCGACAACCCCGTCCCCCTTCTTAATGCCCGCCTCCTCTGCCCGTGAGTCTTTCATAACCTCACCGATATCCGGGTAAATGAGAGGTGAAACGCCTATGTACCAGATCCAATTTTCCTCACCAAAGATTCCCTTTTCTTGTTTTCGCTCCGGTGTAACAGAGATTTTGATTATATCGCTTCCCCTTTTAATCTTGAACAGAAGGGGTTTACCAGTGTTTTCATCCACCAAATTGTCAATTTCATCCCACCCCTGCACAGGAGTTTCATTTATTTCTATTACCCTGTCACCAGTCATTAAGCCGGCCTTGTCAGCAGGAGAATTTTTGACAATTTCCCCCACGTCAGGATAAGGAACTGGGACACCAGAAACAAATATTAGAATAAATATACAAGCAGCGAAAATGAGATTGAAAAGAGGGCCAAAAAATACTATTGCAAATCTTTTCCAAACAGGCTGGTAATTATATGCAAAGGGCTTTTCCTCTTCTTTAAGTTCTTCAGCATGTTCTTCTCCCAGCATCTTTACATATCCGCCAAGCGGTATGGACGAAATAAGATATTCAGTATCACCATATTTTCTTCCTACGAGTTTCGGCCCGAAACCAAGTGAAAATTTTAAAACCCTGACACCTAATAACTTTGCGAAAAGAAAATGCCCAAGTTCGTGTACAAATATAATTATGCCAAGAAGAATTATTGCCGATAAAAATGTCATTCTTTAACTCCTACAAAATCTAATTAACTACCTAATGACTTAATCACCTCTTCCGCCTTTTCCCTTGCCCATCTGTCAGCTTCTATTACAGCATCAAGTTCCGTATCAGACATCACAATGTGATAGTCCATAGTTTTTTTGATTATAACAGATATTTTGGTAAACTTGATTTTGCCTTTAAGGAATGCATTTACAGCAACCTCGTTTGCCGCATTAAGTACAGAGGGCATTGTGCCTCCAGTCTCTAAAGCCATGTATGCATAAGAGAGGCAGGGAAAGCATTTGTTGTCCGGTTTCTTAAATGTAAGAGACCCGATCTCGTCTAAGGAAAGTCCATTTATTACATCCTCAAGTCTTCGAGGATAAGTGAGGGCATATGCTATAGGCCCTTTCATATCAGGCACTGAAAGTTGCGCAATACAGCTTCTGTCATTAAACTCAACCATAGAGTGCACAATGCTCTGCGGATGGATAAGCACATCTATCTTTTGTGAAGAAAGGCCGAATAAATGGTGTGCCTCAATTACCTCAAGACCCTTGTTCATGAGTGTCGCAGAATCTATCGTTATCTTTTTCCCCATTTTCCATTTTGGGTGCTTGAGCGCCTCCTCCGGGGTTATGTCTTTCAGTTCGTTAATATTTTTGCCGGCGAAAGGCCCGCCTGAAGCTGTTAGTATAATCCTTCTTACATCAGATTTTCTTTGACCATCTAGGCACTGGAATATTGCACTGTGTTCGCTGTCCACAGGAAGAATTTTCACGCCATATTTTTTTGATTCTTTGGTCATTATCCTCCCTGCCATAACAAGCGCCTCTTTATTTGCAAGTCCGATTGTTTTTCCTGAGCGCACAGCTGATATTGTTGGAATCAAACCTGCTGCACCAACAATTGCTGAAAGTACAAAATCCGAGTCTTTATAAATTGCAGCTGCTACAATACCATCCTGTCCCGATAGTATTTGTAAGGGCGAAGCATACTGCCTTCCCATTCTCTTTTGTAATTCTTTTGCAGCAGTCTCATCAGCGAGAGCTACGAGCTCAGGGGAAAAATACTTTATCTGCTTTTCGAGCAGGTCGACATTGTTTCCTGCTGTTAAAGCAGCAACCTTGAACCAATCCCTGTGGTTCGAGACAATATCAAGGGCGCTTCTCCCCACCGAACCCGTCGAACCGAGAATTGTTATGCGCTTCATTTTATCCCCAATGCTATTAGCATCCAGTAAAGCATTGGGCCTGCGAACAACACCCCGTCAATTTTATCTAAAATACCTCCGTGCCCGGGGATTATGAGGCCTGAATCCTTGACACCTGCATCGCGTTTAAACATAGATTCTGCAAGATCGCCTACTACAGAAATAATTCCTAGCATTATACCAATTAATACTGCTAAGGGCGCAGTCAGCAGAGGGGCAAAGACGGCTCTTAAAAGTAGTACGCTGATTACACCGCCGATAATAGAACCTACTGCGCCTGCCACGGTCTTGTTTGGGCTCACTTCTGTATAGAGTCTTTTCTTCCCAATTCCTTTGCCGAGATAATAAGCCATTGAGTCTGATGCCCATACTGATGCATAAAGAAGGATTATCCACTCGGGTCCGAGCTTCCTGATCTGTGTCTGGGATGCTAAGAACCCAGGGATGTATAGCAGTCCGAGGATGGGCGGGGATATGTCATGAAGCGATGAAAGAGGATTTCTCTTAACCAGGAGCCTTATAAATATTATTGCCATTAAAGAAAGGATAACAACATCAGGCAAAAGATCTTTCGAAATATAGGATATACTAAGAATACAAATACCGAAGAAAAGACATGCATACCTTAATATTCCTGCCACATGATACATAGAATAAAATTCTGACATGGCTAATAAGGATACTGATATCAGCAGGAAGAGAAAATATCCTGAAGGAAGGTACATAATATAAAGGTAAAAAAGGGGCAGAAGAACCGCAGCAACAATTAATCTCTTAAGGGCGTTGGCATTATCTACGCCCTTAAGAGGCATCTGCCCTCACAGGTATTGCGCCGAACCTCCGCTCTCTGTGCTGATAATCCTGTATCGCAAGTAGAAATTCGTCCTTTGTAAAATCAGGCCAGAGCGTATCTGTGAAATAGAGTTCTGAATAAGCGCCCTGCCATAGTAAAAAGTTGCTTATGCGCATTTCGCCGCTGGTTCTGATAATCAAGTCCGGCGCAGGTAGTGCAGCAGTATCAAGATAAGAATTAAAAACCTCTTCTGTCAGATCCTCGGCCTTGACACCAGAAATTAACGCCTTTTTCACAGCCCTTAGAATCTCGTTTCGTCCGCTATAGCTTAATGCTGTAATCAAGGTCATGCCTTTATTTGAGGCAGTATTTTTCTCTGCCTCTCTTATGATGGCCTGTATATGCTCGGGTAGCCTCCATATCTCACCAATTGTTTTAAAGACAACATCCTTTTTAATTAGCCTGTCGAGTTCTTTTTTTAAATAGAATTCGAGCAGCTTCATCAGGGTCGTTACCTCTGATGATGGTCTCTGCCAGTTTTCTAAAGAAAAGGCATACAGAGTTAAGGCATTTAATCCAAGTTCCACTGAAACCTCAATTATCTCCTTTGAGCGCTCTGCGCCACGTCTGTGGCCTTCTATCCTGGGAAGACCGCGTAACTCAGCCCATCTTCCGTTCCCGTCCATTATAATACCTATATGCTTTGGTATGCGACCGGTTAATAGCAATTCTAACCTCTCTAATTTCCTTTAATTGAATAAATATAGAGCGTTGTTTTCAGTGGATTTTCGCCTTTAAGAATATTCCCGGCTTTGATGCCAAATAGGGGGCTTGCAAGAACAATAATCTTATCAGCAGCAGTTGTATAATCAAGGATAGAACCGTTTATATTGTCTATCAAAGTGCCTTCCTCCATGGAAAGACCATTCCACCATAAGGTTTTAATCTGGGAACTTTTATACCCAAGCCCTTTAACTACTTCTAATAAAGGAATCCTTTTAACGAAAAGCGCCTTTTTGTTTCTAAGGGAAAGCCTGTCTTTAATGGCCCATTCACCGCTGTCAACCATCATCGATGGCGCCGACTTCTTGAATGTTGTGAGAAAACCTCCTGCATTGGTTTTACTCCTCCATATCCTTATACCCTTACTGTCGTATAAATTGAGGAAACCTTCTTCACTATATGCGATGATCAATCTGCCCATTTGGGGATCATCAAAATATATGAAATCATATATATTAACGCCTTTGGGAAGTTTTACTTCACTGCCTTTTTTATATTCTCCTTCCCATACTAGATCGAACACATCACCCTCAAACCCGTCAGCATGTGAATAGGCCTGTGCTATAAGTCTATTTTCTATTCTTCGCAGGAAGAAATTACCTTTATACAAGAGACGAAACTCAGTACCGCTCAGTTCATAAATATAAGAGGTGACATCATCTCCCTTCATTGATGTGATGATTACCTCATCCTTCCCGTTTCTATTAAGGTCGATTGAGTCGAGCCAGATGTGATCATCAATGCTGGATCCCTCTATTTGAACCCCACCCAGCGCTGGCTGGAAGTCAGCTGGTGTGTAGACATTGATATCTTTCCCGGTGCTGAAAATAATCTCCTGTTTTCCGTCTCCATCGATGTCGCCTGTTGTTACAAACTTTAAGTTGAATGGCAGATCAAATTTTAGCCCTGCTTCTTTATGTGGGGTAAAGAATTCCTCACCGAACCTCATTTCATTTGCATAGGCAACATCGGCCTTTGTATCCATCTCATAAAGCTTAAGGCCATCGGATACCCAGAAAAGCTTTTGTGTAAGAATTGTACCTGAATCTGCAGCCTTAGCTGTCAGAAGAAGGGCAACTTCTGCATTAAGCCTCTTTGCCTCTTCGATAACCTTTAATGGGTTATCTGTTTCAATTCCTGTATCAATCATATTAAATCTGCCCGTCTCTTTCAGGTTCCTGTAATATGAGTCAGCTAAATACCAGTCAATATCCTTTGACTGGCAGAAAAGCATATTTACCTTTACACCTGATATTCTGACCTTATCACCTTCCTTTGCTTCTCCTTCAATTATAGCGCCTATAGATGAATCCAGACCTGCTTCTTTTATTTCAAGCCTTCCGACTGATGACTCCAGTTTTCCTAAGAGCTTTTTTGTGACAGGGTGCCTGAATGGCGCTTCTTCTCTCAATATGTTAAATCGCATGCCAATCTTTACAGAGTCTTTTGTCCCGAGATTAATTACAACTTTTTTATCTTCTACTGCTGTTATTTCGCCTGTCATAGGCTTGAAGTATGAAATTGTTTCATCTTTCATCCTGTTAAGAGGATTATCATCAGCATAAGAAGTGAAGAGTGAAAAGTAAAAAGTGAATAGTAAAGCGAGGAATAGAAAACAAAGCGCAGTATAACGCATCATGCTTTACCTCCCTCTTTTGCGAGCCGGTCAAGTATGCCGTTTATAAAAGAAGCTGACTCTTTTGACGAGAATTTTTTTGCTATCTCTAGCGCCTCATTTATCGCGACAGCAGAAGGAATATCTTTTTTGTATAGAATCTCATAAGCTGCGAACCTCAGAATGTTTCTGTCAACCGCAGCCATCCTCTTTAATAGCCAGTTTTCCGCAACTCTTTCGATCCTGGTGTCTATCTCTCTAAGCCTGTTTAAGGTGCCCCGGACAATCTCCTCTGTAAACTCCTTGACATTATTGCCTTCTTTTTTGCCGTGCCAGAACTCTTCGAGATCTTTGCTATTAATCTTTTTTTCTTTAAAATCGCACTGGAATAATATCTGCAGCGCATACTCCCGCGCTTTGCGCCGTTTCATAAGACGGTGATAAGTAATAAGTTATAAGTTATAAGTGAAAGGAGTCCTTTCTTATAGTCTTTACTGATCACTGTTCACTCATTGCTTTACAGTTTTTTAAGGAGTTGTGCCATATCGATGGCTGTTATTGCTGCGTCCCATCCTTTGTTTCCACTCTTTGTGCCAGCTCTTTCAACAGCCTGCTCTAGGGTATCGGACGTTATAATGCCAAAGGCTATAGGTACGCCTGTCTCCATAGATGCCGATGCAATACCTTTTGAGACCTCCGCGGCAATATATTCAAAATGTGGTGTTGCGCCCCGTATAATTGTTCCGAGGCAAATTATTGAATTATATATCCCTTTTAATGCCATCTTTTTTGCAACCATCGGGATCTCAAAAGAGCCTGGTACTTTAATAACATCTATGTCGTCTTCCTTTGCGCCGTGTCTTAGAAGTGCATCTTTTGCGCCGTCAAGAAGCTTACTTGTAATAAAGTCATTAAATCTGCTAAATACAATGCCGAATTTTAACCCTTTAGCCTGAAGCTCACCCTCAATAATCTTCATAAAAACCTCCCCTGTTCAGTGGTCAGTGCCAGTTTTCAGTGTCTGTGACAGTGTCTGTGACTGACACTGATAACTGTCACTGTCACTGTTATTGTTATACATTATCCAGCATATGCCCGAGTTTTTTCTTTTTGGTCTTAAGATAGATTATATTCCTTTCAGTGGGTCTGGTTTCTATCGAAACCCTTTCTACTACCTTAAGACCATATCCTTCCAGTCCGATAATCTTCTTCGGGTTATTCGTCATAAGCCTCATTTTCCTTACTCCGAGATCAACAAGTATTTGTGCGCCAATACCATAGTCTCTGAGGTCAGGCTTGAACCCGAGCTTGATATTAGCCTCAACTGTGTCAAGCCCTTTGTCCTGAAGTTCGTAGGCCTTTAGTTTATTTATCAGACCGATGCCACGGCCTTCCTGCTTCATATAGAGAATAACTCCTTTACCTTCTTTCTTAACCATCTCCATTGCTTTGTGCAACTGCTCCCCGCAGTCGCATCTTTCTGAACCAAAAACATCTCCTGTGAGACATTGTGAATGGACCCTGACGAGGATTTCGTCTCCTGGTTTTATCTCACCTTTCACAAGGGCGATATGGACATTGTTATCTATATCATTTGTATAGGCAATAGCAGTAAATTCTTTACCGTACTTGGTTGGTAGTTTTACAGTTGCAAGCCTTTTTACAAATGACTCTGTCCTCATCCTGTATTTTATAATGTCCTTTATTGTGACTATTTTGAGATTGTGTTTTTTTGCAAACTCCATAAGCTCTGGAACCCTTGCCATTGTGCCGTCCTCGTTCATTATTTCACATATAACACCTGCGGGATAAAGCCCTGCAAGCCTTGCTAAATCAACAGAGCCTTCTGTCTGACCCGCTCTCTGGAGCACACCTCCTGGCCTGGCCTTCAGGGGAAAGACATGACCGGGTCTTGCAAGGTCTTCCGGTCTTGTTTTCGGGTCAATAGCGGTCTGTATGGTTTTTGCCCTGTCTGCTACTGAGATACCTGTTGTGACACCCTTTTTGGCCTCTATTGATACCGTAAAAGCAGTGCCAAAAGATGAGGTGTTGTCATCCGTCATCATGGAAAGTTTTAGTTCTTCTACACGTTCTGGCACAAGTGAAAGACATATAAGCCCCCTCCCATGCCGTGCCATAAAATTTATTGCTTCCGGTGTTACCTTTTCTGCTGCTATAAAGAGGTCGCCTTCATTTTCTCTGTCTTCATCATCAACAAGGATGACCATTTTGCCTTTTGCTATATCATCTATGGCTTCATCAATCGTATTGAATTTATACTTTTCCATCCTACACTCCCTTTTTAAATATCTAATGAGGCTCTTGCAAAAGTCTGAAAAAAACTTTTCTGTCATAGTGAGCCTGTCGAACTAGGACCATAAATCAAATGGTTATATCACCCTTCGACAAGCTCAGGGTGACAATTCAGGACTTTTGCAAGAGCCTCTAATGTCAAAATAATGCCCGATGTATATGGGGATTAATACCTTAGTGTACTTTTAACTGATGGTATATGAACATTTTATCGGATATGACCAATAAACATAATTTCGATAACCCATCGAGTTAATAATAAGGTTATAAGTATGAAGACATTGATTATAAAATCCCTCCTAACCTCCCTTTGCCAAAGGGAGGGATCGTCCCCCTCTTTGGCAAAGAGGGGCGAGGGGAGATTTTTTAATAATGATGTCTTACTTATGAACTCCTTAGTAAATAAATTTTTGAGCAATGTCTGTATCATTAAGGTTAATTAGTGTCTGTCCATAAACTCCGTTTTTCAGTCTGTCATTCCCGAAGTCCTTAATCGGGAATCTAGTGTTTTCAAGGTGTTATATATCCCCGGGTCAAGCCCGAGGATGACAAACCTTTAGTTTATAAACAGACACTAATTATATCCCTCTTCCATCAGGGTCTTCATAAACCTTGAATCCCGGTTCCCCTCTCTATTTAAAAATCTTGCAACGTATTTTCCCAGGATGTCTACTTCAATGTTTACCGTATCGCCATGACCTTTAAATCCAATCGTCGTGAGCTTCGCTGTGTGCGGGATGATCATTACCGTAAAACTATTTTTTAGAATATCAACAACCGTCAGGCTTATTCCATCTACAGCAACTGAGCCTTTCTCAACAAGAAAATTTATTACATTTACCGGCGCTTCAATCTCAACTTTCACCATATCGCCAATATTTACCTTTGAGTGAATCTTCCCTGCTGCATCAACGTGGCCTGTTAAAAAATGACCCCCGATTTTTGAATCAAAACTCAATGAGGGCTCGAGGTTAACGGCATCACCTGTTTTAAGGCTGCCGAGGTTAGTACTCCTCAGGGTTTCCTCAGAGAGGTCAAAGGAGAGTATATTATTATTTGTGTTTATAAGAGTAAGACACACGCCATTTACAGAGATACTAGCTCCCTGTTTTGCAGCGGCTGCTACCTCCTTTGATTTGAGCGATAATATTGCGCCTCCACTGCGCCTTTTAACAGACAATATTTCACCCATTTCAAGTATCAAGCCAGTAAACAAATCACTCCTCTTCATCCACAGCGAAATTAAATTTTTTCTGGTATAACCCGAGCAGATCAACTGTTTCTGACCATGATACCCGCACCCGGACCCCTCTAACTGTCTTTACAACCTTTATATCATTCTCATCAAGAGGAAGCTTGAGCTCCTGAGCCCTCTCAAAAATCTGTGCCCTTGTCTTTTCAGCGTCTCCAATACTGATTCTTGCAAGCTCTTTTGCATCAGACTTGAAGGCTGAATACCTATAATAAGGCCTTCCAAACTTTAGACCTGTATACACAAGAGATGCAAGTACCAATATTACAAAAATAAACTTGATGAACCCATTTTCATTACCCAGGACTTTTTCTTTTTTCAATTTATTAGCCTCCCTATCCTGCTAAACCTGACCCATTTATCGGGATCCCAGGACCAGTATATAATAAGCGCTTTGCCCTTTATCTCTTTTAAATCAACAAACCCCCAGTACCTGCTGTCATAACTCTGATCGCGATTATCCCCCATCACAAATACCTTGCCTTTTGGCACGGTTAACGGCCTGAAGTTATCTCTCGGATCATTACCCGATCTGATACCGCTGTCAGAATGTTGTGTATAAGGTTCTATAACTGCCTTCCCGTTCACGTAAATTCTTTTGTCCCTCTCCTCAATAACATCGCCTCCAGTGGCAATAACCCTTTTTATAAAATCTTTTTTAGGATTCTCAGGATATTTAAAAACTATTATATCCCCTCTCTCTGGTTTTTTGAATATTAAAACCCGTCTATCTGTGAAAGGAATTTTTGTACCGTATATAAACTTATTAACAAGTAAATGGTCACCTATTAGAAGTGTGGGAATCATCGAGCCGGAAGGTATCTTAAACGCCTGTATAACGTAAGCTCTTATCACAAGCGCAAAAATCAGGGCTGTGATTATAGCCTCTGCATATTCCTTTAAAAGTCTTTTTTTATTTTTCACTCAAACAGACTCCTTTTTTGATATTTTCTTAAAATCTTACTGGTTACCAAATCACACCTGGAAAACAAGCCCTGCCGAACCAATAATCCCTGCATCATCCATGAGAGAAGATGGTATAATCTTTACCGTATCAAACAGCTCCTTAAATGCCCTCCTTGAAGTCTCTTTTATTGCCTCATGGATATATATATCCCAGGCCCCTATAAGACCACCTGCGAGGATGATTGCCTCTGGACTTATCAGGTTAATAATATTTGAAATTCCGATACCAAGATGCTTTCCTGCGTCCCTCAGTAACTCCCTTGCAAAGCTATCGCCATCGAGCGCTGCTTTGTAAATATCTTCTGTTGTAAGCTTGTAGAAGTTCCCACCACAGTATTCCCTTAATAAACTCTCTCTGCCTTTTTCAAGCATAGAGACTGCTTTTGCTATTATTGCCCTTGCAGATGTAAAAGATTCAAGACATCCAATATTACCACAGTGGCATTTTTCACCATGTGTATTTATAGTCATATGCCCGATTTCTGCAGAGACATTAAGAAGTTTATTGTTGTAAATTATTCCTCCGCCTATGCCTGTACCAAGGGTGAAAAGAACAAAGTTTGAAAAGTCCTTTCCCGCGCCAACCCATTTTTCTCCGAGTGCAGCAGCATTTGCATCATTCTCGATAAGCACAGGCACCCGGAACTTTTCCTTTATTTCATTTACAATGTCAATCTTCTCTACAATATGAAGATTTGGAGAAATCAATATCCTGCTGCTTTTTCTATCAACAAGCCCTGCTATACCAAGTCCTATACCTTCAATGTCATCGGAAAAAAGGTCTCCTGTTGCTTTAAAAATAGAGTCTAATATTTCTTCATCTGATGTTGGCGTCTTTATCTTTCTTATGATCCGGCCGTCTCTAGAGACGAGAGCTACCCTCAGATTTGTACCACCCAGGTCGATGCCTATTGCATATTTTTTTGACATATTTATCCCTCTTCTCTATAAACCTTTATTGCTATCTCAGGGCACATCTGTGCGCATATGCTGCAGCCTGTACATTTTTCCAAATGTTTTGGGGCCGCAGGGAAAAAACCTTTTTTGTTGAATCTATTTTTGATGACTATTATACCTAATGGACATGCATCTACACAGTAGGCGCACCCCTTACATAGCTCTTCATCTATTACGATCGTACCTTTCATTTATCCAAACAATGCAATTAAGATAATGCAGATGTTGTGAAAAAATTTATTTTTTGATACCTTAGTGTACCTTTAACTGATGATTTTTGGAATATTTTAGTGGATATAACCAATAAAGATATTTTCAATAATTTCATCAAGTTAAATAAATTTTTGAACAATGTCTGCATTATCCGGGGCTAGTACTCATAAGTAATTCCTGCGCATGCCTTAGAGAGACCTCTGTTATCTTCCCACTTAACATCCGCGCTAGCTCATCCAGTCTTTCTTTATCTTTAAGCCTTTTTACCTCTACACATGCCCTTTCATCTTTCTGTCCTTTCTCTATCCTGAAATGGGAATCTCCTTTAGATGCTATTTGTGGAAGATGGGTTGCACAGAGCACCTGATGTTTATTTGATATCTTTTTGAGTTTTTTACCAACACATTCCGCGGTCTTCCCCCCAATGCCCACATCAACCTCATCAAATATGAGAACGGTTATGCTATCAAAATCTGCAAGTATGCTTTTTAAGGCGAGCATGACTCTCGAAAGCTCCCCCCCTGATGCAATTTTTACAAGAGGTTTTGGAGGTTCTCCGGGGTTTGCAGAAAACAAAAATTCCACTTTATCAAGACCATGTGGGGAGAAAGCTTCATGCTTTATATCTATTATGAACTCTGCATTATTAAATGCAAGCTCTCTTAGTTCAATTTTAACAAGCTCCTCTACCCCCTTTGCTATCTTCTTTCTTTTTTCAGATAGAGAAAGTGCAGCGCTGAGGAGCGTCTCTTCTTTTATCTTAAGTTCAGCCTCTATTGAACCGAGCCTTTCGTCTGTTAGCTCGAGGTTTTTTAATTCTTTCTCTGCCTCATCTCTGTATTTGATGATAGCATCGATCCCCTCACCATATTTCCTCTCGAGCTTTTTGATTAATTCGAGCCTATCTTCAATTTCATCAAGCCTTTCAGGTTCAATATCATATCTCTCTTTATATCCTCTGAGGGATGCGGCTGCATCTTCAATTAACGGGAGGGCTGATTCGAGTACATTTAGAATATCAGATGCACTATGGTCTATAGATGACATCTCTCTTGCTTTTGATATTACAGATGAAAGCCTTTCTATGCATGAACCTTCAGAACTATAGATCATTGAATAAGCTGTTTCTGTAAGTTCAATTAATCTGCTCAGATTTGATAAAATTGCCCTCTCTTCAACCAGATCTTCTTTCTCGCCAACCTTCAGAGAAGCTGAATCTATTTCGTTAATCTGAAACCTCAGCAGGTCAAGCCTGTGCGTTCTCTCTTTCACCTTCTGTTTTAAATCAGCTTCTTCCTTTTTAAGCGCCTGAACCTCTCTATAAAGGTATTCTACTTTTCTTCTGTCCTCCTGAAGTTTACCGTATGAATCGAGAAAGAGCCTATGCTTATCAACAGACAGTAGGCTCTGGTGTTCATGCTGCCCGTGAATATCAACAAGGGATTTGCCAACCTCTGAAAGGCTCTGCAGGCTTACCATCGTATCATTTATGTATGCCCTGCTCTTGCCTGTAGCAGAAATAGACCTCCTGAGGATAAGGCTGTCAGAAATATCAATACCAATATCAGGGAGTTCGTTAGCTCCTTCTATTTCAAAATATGCCTGAACAACTGCCTCCTTTTCCCCTGATCTGATTAAATCTGATTGTGCCCTGCTGCCGAGGGCAAGGCTGAGTGAATCCACTATTATGGATTTACCGGCGCCTGTTTCACCTGTTAGTACATTAAGTCCACTATTAAATCTGACTCTCAGGTCATCAATAATAGCAAGATTCTTGATTCTGAGTTCTCTTAGCATCCATCTCTTTCCCTCTCAAAGGCATCCGCAGGATTAATATCTTACGACAAACCCTTTCTGGTCACCTATGAATGTTTCCCATTTTAACTCTATATTTGTAATAATCGAACTAGGCGGCCCGGCATAACATCCTTTAATGGCTTTATCAACAAGATCTTTTTTGCCCTCAAATACTGCCTCAACTCTGCCATCATAGAGATTTCTTACCCAGCCTCTCAGGCCAAGATTATGCGCAATGTCTCTTGTAAATGCCCTGTAAAAGACTCCCTGTACTCTTCCTTCGATGAATAAATGAGCCCTCACCTCGTCCATTCTTAAAAATTATAGCATACCATAGAGGCTCTTGCAAAAGTCTTAAAACAGGCCAATTTGTCATTTCGAGTGAAACGAGAAATCTTTTATAACCAATGAGGTATAAGATTCCTCACCTTCGTTCGGAATGACAATCTGTGACTTTTGCAAGAGCCTCCATATATTAGTATTTTCACATTTTTATTCGCCATGTTGTAGTTGCGAAATGGTAATAGTATATAATAGGGTTGGTAGTTCAAAAAACAGGAGGCAGTCTTGAAGAAAAAAGTTTCTTTTGAACGAGCTTCACGTATTGAGTATCTACCGCCTTATCTTTTTGCTTCCCTAGACAGATTGAAACAGGAGGCGATAAAGAAGGGCACTGACCTCATAGACCTGAGTATTGGCGATCCTGACATTCCTACACCTTCTAATGTGGTTAATGCGATGAAAAAGGCTGTTGAAAACCCTGTTAACCACCGTTATCCATCATACGAAGGCATGCTCTCTTTCAGAGAGGCAGTTGCGAACTGGTATAAGAAGAGATTTGCTGCTAAGCTTGACCCCAGGACAGAGGTGCTCTCGTTAATCGGTTCGAAGGAGGGTATAGGCCATATCCCTTTGGCATTTGTAAATTCTGGCGATACAGTGCTTGTGCCATCACCCGGCTATCCTGTTTATTCAACCGGCACTTTGTTTGCAGGCGGGAAAAGCTACATAATGCCTCTCAAAGAGGAGAACGGTTTCCTGCCAGATTTCGATGAAATACCCGAAAAGGTATTTCTTAAGACAAAACTTATTTTTATAAACTATCCCAATAATCCCACTTCAGCAATTGCCCCCGCAAAATTTTATAAGGAAGTTATAAAAATTGCTTTAAAATATAATATTATTGTTTGCCACGATGCTTCGTATACCGAGATCTACTACGACAAGAGGCCGTTAAGTTTTATGCAAATACCTGGCGCAAAGGATGTGGGCCTCGAGTTCCATTCGCTCTCAAAGACATATAACATGACAGGATGGAGAATAGGTTTTGCAGTTGGAAACAGAGAAGTCCTGTCAGGTCTTGGAAAGGTAAAGACAAACCTCGATTCTGGTGTTTTTCAGGCCATACAAGAGGCAGCTATTGCTGCCCTTGATATGGACAATGGCACCCTCTCAGGAATAAGGAAAACCTACCAGGAAAGGAGGGATATACTCTACAACGGGTTAAAGAAACTTGGTATGCATCTAATAATGCCTGAGGCGACCTTTTACGTCTGGGCAAAGGTGCCTTCTCCTTTCGCTTCTATGGATTTCGTGACACATATGCTAAACAAAGCAGGAGTTCTTGCAACACCTGGCAATGGTTTTGGAGAGGCCGGAGAAGGATATGTGAGATTTGCATTAACCACATCTGCAGATAGAATTGAAGAGGCGGTCAAGAGGATTGGATCAGTGATTTAGTGTCAGTGGTTAGTGCCAGTTATAATAAGTTACTGACACTGATAACTGACACGGACACTAATATGGCTATAGTCTACATTGGCATTGGCTCTAATCTTGGTGACAGGAAAGAAAACTGTCTGCGTGCAATAGAACTTCTGCAAAAAAGAGAAATCATTGTCACGAAGCGTTCTTCTCTATATGAAACCGAGCCGTGGGGCGTAAAAGATCAACCACTGTTTTTAAACATGGCTATAGAAATAAAGACAGGACTTAATCCGGCGGAGCTTTTGAAAATACTGAAGGATATAGAGAGAGAAGTTGGCAGGGAAGAGTCCTTCAAATGGGGGCCACGCATTATTGACCTCGATATTCTACTTTTTGATAATATTATTTTAAAGACGGATAACCTAGAAATCCCTCATCCATTGATGCATGAGAGGGATTTTGTTTTACGACCCTTGTGTGAGATTGCACCGGATATAAAACATCCCATATTAAAATTGAGCATGCATGAACTTATGCAACAACTTTACAAAAAGTAACGAGATATCAATGAGTAGAAGACCCTTTACTCCGTTCAGGGTGACACTCCAGGACTTTTGCAAGAGCCTCAAAGGGTCTTCTTTTTTAGTCTCATATCTGACGGAAACTCTAATTCCGGTCGTCAAACGCAGTGTTACAAAATCGTGACAGATGATACAATAGGGATATGCCAAAGATCAGCGCCGGACTGCTTTTATACCGATTGCGAAATAAAGAAATTGAGGTCTTCCTCGTTCATCCCGGTGGGCCCTTCTGGGCTGGAAAAGACATCGGGGCATGGTCCATACCAAAGGGTCTCATTGACCCGGATGAAGACCCTCTTTCTGCAGCACAGCGCGAGTTTCATGAAGAGACGGGCTTTAAGGTACCGGGACGTTTTATTCAGCTTAGCCCGGTGAAAACGAAAAGCGGGAAAATAATACAGGCATGGGCTGTCGAGGGAGATTATGACCCCTCAGGGATAAAAAGCAATACTTTTGCGATGGAATGGCCTCCCCATTCAGGTAAGCAACTGGAATTTCCTGAAGTCGACCGGGCTGCATGGTTTGAGATTGAGAAGGCAAAAAGGAAAATCAATCAGGGACAGGTGTCACTACTCGAAGAACTTGAGGGAATGATGATTTCCGTCTATAATAGCGCTTCTCCTGAATAGCATAGTACAGACTGAATCCGGGCATAGTGGCATTATGCCTCTCTTCTGAAATACTGTAAAGCATTGTTTAAGTTCTGCCTATCCCCTATGAAAAGAATGAAATCTCCTGTTTTCAGTCTGAAATCAGGTTCAGGGTTTGTATGTACCGTTTTTCCCCTTCTAACGGCGATAATAGTAGTTCCGGTCTTTTTTCTGACCTGAAGCTCTTTTATGGTCTTTTCGCTGAGATGAGAGCCTTCCGCAATTAAGTATCCGTCTATTTCTATGTCTGTGAGCCATTCATATTTTTCAAATAGATGTCGTCTTGATAATTCAATGCTACGCAATGCCGCATAACTGTTACTCCTGATCTTTTCAATCATATCGAGTATTGCATTCCTGGGAAAACTATAGCGGTGCAATACCCTTGAAAAGATCTCTATCGATGTTTCGAATTCCTCCGGAATCACCTCGTCAGCTCCGAGTGCTTTAAGTTCATCAACCTCAATGAGGTACCGCGTTCTCACGATGATATAGAGGCTGGGATTTGCCTGTCTTGCGATAGAAACAATCCTCCTCATTGAAATAGGATCTGAGATCGCAATTACCAATAGCCTCGCCCGTGCGATGCCCATCTTATTAAGAATTTCCTTGCTTGTGCCATCGCCATAATGGATCGGCTCGCCCTTCTTTCTCATCTCCCTCACCGTATCGATGTTCATCTCAAGCACAGTATAGGGAATCTCAGCTTCCTTTAAGACCCTTGCCAGATTTTTTCCATTCAAACCGAAACCGATTATGATGACGTGGTCATGTTTTTTCCTGGGATGAGCTTCTTCTTCCGCCATTCTTCTGCTTCTGCTCAATTTCTTAAACAGCGGCCTCGCTGTCATCCATTCGGATACGTTTGGCGCCGCAGTCACCACTAATGGGGTCATAATCATGGTTACAACAGATGATGAAAGAAAGATCTGATAGAACTCCTCTGTGATAAGTCCGGATGCTTTTCCGGCAACGGCAAGGACGAAGGAAAATTCACCTATCTGCGCAAGTCCCAAGCCAGTAAGAACAGAAGGTCTTGCGGAAGATCCTATCAGCAAGGCAGAGGCAATCCCTGTCATGATTTTCAGGATGAATATAAAGACAACAACCCCTATTATCGTGACACCATTATTGAATATGAAACCGGTGTCCATCAACATCCCTATGGATACAAAAAAGAGACCCATAAAGCTGTCCTTGAACGGCAGAATGTCTGATATCGCCTGATTGGCATACTCGGATTCTGATATGATGAGTCCCGCAAGAAAGGCCCCGAGCGAAAGTGAGAGGCCGAACCGTGAAGTCAACAGTGCTATGCCGAGACAGAAAAGAATGATAGAGGTCAAGAATAGCTCCCTGCTTTTGGTCCGAACCACCTGATGGAGCAGGGCAGGAACGAGCCATCTTGCGCTGAGCAGAACGATGACAATAATCAAAACAGCCTTCCCCATCTTCAATGCGACGTCCGTAAAATTGAAAGAACCTCCTGAAAGGACAGGAATGAGCAGCATGAGCGGTACGACACAGAGGTCCTGGAAGATCAGGATGCCGACCATCGTATGCCCATGAGGCGAATCTATTTCCCCTCTTTCGGAAAGCAGCTTTAGAACTATTGCCGTACTGCTCAGGGCATAAAGAAATCCAAAAAAGATTGATATATTGATATCACCCAAAGCAACGTAAGTAACCAGAGCGGATAAAAGAATAGTAAGAAAAACCTGTGCTCCGCCTCCGCCCAGAACAGCCTTTCTGATCCTAACAAGCCTTATTAGAGAAAACTCTATGCCGATAGTGAAGAGAAGGAGTATGACGCCGATTTCTGCGAGCGCCTGAATGGAGTGGATGTCCTTTATAAGCCCGACACCATGGGGACCGATAATGATCCCGGCAACAATAAACCCCACGAGCGGAGGCATCTTAAGCCTGTACAGCAGTAAGATAACTGCCGCAGAAGCGATCAGGATAACTTCCAGTGATTTCAGGAATTCATATTCCATTCAACTTTGAATTATCTGGACACATTAATATGATACCAAAATTCATTTGCCCTTTGAATCCTTAATATACTGTGTTGCTTTGAGAAAAAATTGCACAAAGAATGACAGAGACCTAACACACAAATTTGAGGAAGTAATTGTGACAGGCAAATAATCTTTCGAGATTGTTAAAAATTTATATTGCAAATTAGAGATTCCTGTGGTATAGTTTTCGTGGACTATAAAGCCACGAAGGCTTAAAAAAGACCAGCAGGTCTAAAAAAGCATTCGCGGCTTTTTTTATTGCCGCGGGAAAGGGGAATTCTGATGAAGAAAAAATTGCTTGCAGTTTTGAATGTTTTATTGGTGTTTGCACTGCCTACCTTAGCTTCCGCCTATGATTTAAATGAAAAACTAACAATAGAAGGTACCTTAACAGGTATCTATCAGATGGCGATTTCGACATTGAAGGCTATAGATGACAAAGGTAGGGGAGCGGCTGTTTTGGACCTTGGAATAAACTTCCATCCAACAGATAAAGATGAATTTCAGATAACACTCAGCTATGCCGCTGGAAATGCCCTAAACAATATAGTTCCATTTTCCTTGATGCCCTATGCAGACGACCTCGAGGATGATCTCAAGGACATAAACGGAAGACACAGAGATTATTTGCTTGAGGCATGGTATAAGCGCAAATTTATCCTTTCCAAGGACGTATCCTTTGGAATTACAGGGGGTATCCTAGACTCCACTAGATACATAGACGATAACAATTTTGCGAATTGCGAGGTTACCCAGTTTATGAACTCCATATTTGTTAACAAAAAAACCGGAAACTTCCCTTCCTATGATCTTGGAGGTGTTGCGGAACTGGATATATCAAACTTCTCCGCGAGGGGTTTAATAATGAGTTCAAAAAATGAAGAAGGCAGAGAATACAACTACTATGCATTGCAATTGGGGTACAGAATTGATACATCCTTAGGTGAAGGCAATTACAGAATTTATGGTTTCACAACAAACGATAAATTCCTAAATTGGGATGGAACAGGTGAAGAGAGTCTCCAAGGTTTTGGAATCTCTGTGGATCAAAAACTGGGTGAAATATTCGGAATTTTTGCGAGAGCTGGTTGGCAGGACAACAGGGCAGTTATAGATCACGATGCAGCCTGCTCTGGTGGCTTAAACATAAACGGTAAACTATGGGGCCGAAAGGATGACGAGATAGGTCTGGGTTATGCATATCTGAATGGTTCAGATAAGGCAGAGATAGACAACACCAATGCAATTGAGGCTTACACCAAATTCAAGATATCCGATTTCAGCGATATAACCTTTGATGTCCAGTATGTGAATGACAACATGAAACAGGATGAAGATCGAGATGGATTTATTTACGGGGTCAGGTTAAACGCTTATTTCTAATTTTTTAAATCTTGAACCTTAAATTAAGGAGGTAGTAACCATGAAGAAAGGACTGATAAAGACAATTTTGACACCTATGATATTCATGTTATCTTACTCCCTTTCATGGGCACATTTTGGAGTCATCATCCCATCTGATGACATTGTTTCAAAGCAGGACAAAAAGGAGATAACTCTTCAGGTCAAATTCATACATCCCTTTGAGGGACATTATATGAACATGGAAATGCCGAAGGCATTTGGCGTTATGGTAGGCGGGAACAAGCACGATCTCCTGCAAACTCTGAAAAAGAAGGTTGTAAAGGGTTTTACTACATGGGAGGCTTCTTATAGGATTAAGCAGCCCGGGGATCACGTCTTCTTTGTTGAACCAGCGCCTTACTGGGAACCTGCGGAGGAGACCTTCATTGTTCATTATACAAAGGTTATAGTGAATGCCCTTAGACTTGAGGAAGGATGGGATAGCGAGATAGGACTTAAGACAGAAATAGTGCCATTTACAAGGCCTTATGGACTCTGGGCAGGAAATGTATTTCAGGGAATGGTAAAGGTTGATGGTAAGCCTGTTCCCTATGCAGAGGTTGAGGTCGAATATTACAATGAAGGTGGTAAGGTAAAGGCGCCTGGCGAACCATATATAACTCAAGTCATTAAGGCTGATGTAAATGGTCTATTCACTTATGCAATGCCAAAGGCGGGTTGGTGGGGATTTGCAGCACTTAATACTGCTGATTACAAGCTGAAGCATAACAGTAAGGAATACCCGGTTGAGATTGGAGCAGTCCTCTGGGTCAGAACAAGAGAGGTGAAGTAGATGCATATAATGCGCATCGATGGGATTATAACGGCTTTCTGTGTTATTTTTTTAAAAGAGGTTAAACCAAAGATTTTGGAGGTGAGAATATGAATTCAGGATTCAGGCGGTTTGTTTTTTGTTTACTGTCTACTTTTTACTGTCTGCTATTTGTTTCTCTAGCCCACGCCCATGAGGTAAATATCTATGCTTATGCTGAAAATGGCACGGTTCATTCAGATAGTTATTTTGTTGATGGTACAAAATGTAAAAATTCTGTAGTAGAGGTCTTTGATGAAAAGAGCGGAACCAAACTCTTTGAAGGTAAAACCGATAAAGACGGAAGGTTCTCATTTAAAATTCCTATAGTTGCACCTTTAAGACTTGTCCTTCATGCGAGTATGGGACACCGAGCCGAATATATCCTTACCGAGAATGAGGTTAGAGAGGCTATGGGGGATTAAGAGTCAGAAGTCAAAGGTCAGGAGTCGGGAGTCAGAAAAAGAAGTTAAGAAGATGAGAAGATAAGAAGCTTTTGATCTGGAGGCAATAGTTGGGAGCGTTGTAGGTAGAAAACTTAAACCAATTGAGAAGATACTTGTTAACCCTCCGGAGAATACGGGGTGTGGGACTGCCAGACCCGCACCCGGATTTTTCATGCATTGCAGGGTTTTTAAGAAGTGATAAAAAGAAGAAATACAAACGCAGAAGTTAGCACACAAGGATTGGGATATACGCATGAGCAGCGTTATGGGCTGATAACGTCGCTTTCCGTCCATTCGCTTATCTTCATGCTTTTTTTTGCGCTCTCTATTCATAAAGGCAGCGATGATGTCAAAACTTTTTATATCCAATTCACCCAGATGGGGGAACATACTGTTCAGGCGCCTCAGCCTGTCAGGGAGATAAAGAAACACAAGGTGACTGAGCCAAGCAGGAAAGAGATTAAGGAAGAAACACCGGTGATAAAGGAAACCCCCGTCAAAGAGCATGAGGCGGTAATCAGGACCGATGCAATTGAAAGTCATGAGGCAGTCAATGTGGCAAGCACCCCTGAACCTGAGCCTCAGGCAACTCATCATCAAGGTGGTGAAAGCACGGTAAGCAATGTATCATATTCTGTTCCGTCCGGTACATCTTCTGTTATCGAGACGGAGTTTGGCGATAGCGGCGCTCCCGCTTTTTTAAAAAGGCAAATGCCCAATTATCCTCTGATGGCGAAAAAGCTTGGTAAGCAAGGCAAGGTTGTTTTAAGGCTTTTCATAAACGAAAAAGGAAGACTTTTGAATGTTGAAGTTGTTGAACCGGCGGGCTATGGCTTTACAGAATCTGCTGTGGAGGCGGTAAAGATGTCAACCTTTTCCCCTGCACATGAAAACGGTGTAAGAATTGCATCAAAGGCTTTGTTGACAATACGCTTTGTCCTGAAAAGGATATAACACTAAGAAGGAGAAATACAAATGGAATGGCTTTCAGCAACAGTTGATTACGGGATTATAGGACTCCTCGTGGTCATGAGTATCATTGCGGTCTCAATTGCGGTAGAAAGACTGCTTGTATACCGGAACATCAGGCTGGGGGACTTCAATGACAAAAAGTCCCTTGAAATAGAGCTCACAAAGAAACTGCACATCATAGCAACAATAGGAAGCAATGCGCCGTACATAGGCCTTCTCGGCACCGTGCTCGGCATTATGCTCACCTTTTATACCATAGGCAAGGAAGGGTTGATTGATACGAGCAAGATAATGACCGGACTTGCCCTTGCGCTGAAGGCAACAGCGATAGGGCTTGTTGTCGCGATCCCCTCTATTACTTTTTACAACTTTCTTCTGAGAAAGGTGAAAGTGTTGATAGCCCAATGGGAGACAGGCAATGGAAGAAAAAGAATTTGACTATATGAATGTTATTCCGCTTGTGGATGTGATGCTCGTACTGCTCACTATCGTCCTTACCACATCGACGTTTATAGCCTCAGGAATGATCAATGTATCATTACCAAAGGCATCTGCTGAACACAAGGAGATTCTGAAAAATCAGACCATATCCATACATAAAGATGGAACCGTCTATTTTAATGCCTCTCCGATGACGCTTGATGAATTGAGAGAAAAAGCGCACCGTCTGGACAGGGAAACTCCTATGGTTATCCGTGCAGACAGGGACATCAGGCTTCAAGTATTTGTGGATGTCCTCGATATTATCAATAATCTGGGATTCAGGAGAGTCGCAATCCAGACTGAAAAAGGAGGTGAGAAAAACATATAAATTAAATGTGACACGCTCAGTTAAGGGGGCAGGGGTAACCTTTGGCGGGGACACCCTGCCCCGGAGGGAAACGCTGCACATTACAACGCCCCTTTTTATTTTAACAGAAAAGGGGGTGAGATGAAAGAAGGAGGTTTTTGATGAGAAAGGCTCTGAAGATTTTTATGAGTACCCTTCTGGGTTTGATGATTATCACCTCATTAGCAATGGCAGAAAGGTAATCATGTGATAAATGTGTGAATGCTGATTTACATGTTGACAAGGCAAATATTGAATTGTTACAGTGATAAAAGTTATGAAAAAAAGGGAACCCATTAGATACATGGAGAATGCTAAGGAGCTTTTGAGAAAATCTCCGATTGAGGAGAATTACTATAAAGACATCAAGTATGTGAAAACTGCCTGTGGTACTGCATACCTCGGTGTCCTCAAAGCAATTGATGACTACCTTTTAGGCAGAGGAATAACCAAGGATAAGCTGCCCAAGAAAGTGGAAGAGTACGAGAAAGCACTCAAGAAATATGGTGGGCAATATAACGGAAAACTTTTAGGGCAGTTTAATGTGATTTACCATGAGTTGCATATTGCAGGATATTATAGGGGTGATTTGCAGGCTGTAAAAACTGTAAAGGAAGCCCTTGCGAATGGAAGGATTTTCATAGAAAGACTTGCCGGACTGACGAAAGAACGTTAGCATGCCCTGAAGGTCTCGCGGAAAACTTTTCACAAATATAGAAAAACCAAAAGCCACGAAGGCTGAATATGCCGTGAAGGCAGAGCTTTCGAGGCTTTTTTATTAATCGTCAAAGAGAACATGGCGTATATGCAGGAAGAATTCCTCTGGAACTTGCGAACCCTCTGGAGAACTGTCTTAAGGAATGGAGGAGCGGGATTGAGGGCGGCTAAGAGGATTATTATGGAAATTTTAACCCTAACATTTTAGATTTTAAGGAGGCAACCATGCATATGGCAGATGCATTACTTTCGCCTGTAGTTGGCGGAGCTATGTGGGCAGGAACACTGGGAACAATTATTTATTGTGCAAAAAAATTAAAAGAAAAGATGGACGAAAAGATGATTCCTTTAATGGGCGTCCTCGGGGCCTTTATCTTTGCAGGCCAGATGATTAATTTCACCATACCGGGAACAGGTTCAAGCGGACATATAGGTGGCGGGATGCTCCTTGCGATACTCCTCGGGCCTTATGCAGCTTTTCTTGTAATATCATCTGTTCTTATAATACAGGCCCTTTTCTTCGCTGATGGAGGACTGCTGGCCCTCGGAGCAAACATATGGAACCTCGGTATCTACCCCTGTTTTATAGGATATCCTTTAATTTACAGAATGCTCGTAAGAGGCGATAGAAGCGCTAAAAAAATAATGCTCGCCTCGATTATAAGTGTTGTTGCCGGACTTCAGCTCGGCGCATTCTCGGTCATTCTTGAAACAAAACTATCAGGCATAACAGAACTGCCCTTTAGTGCATTTGTTGCTCTTATGCAGCCAATACATCTGGCTATCGGTCTGGTTGAAGGGTTTATAACTGCGGGTATTGTAATTTATGTGAGAAATATAAGGCCTGATATCGTGGAAGACCTTCAGGGAGTAAAGGTCCTTTCTTCAGGCGGTTCGATGAAAAAGGCGCTAATAGCCCTGGCAATACTTGCGGTTATTACAGGCGGCGCTTTTTCCTGGTTTGCCTCTACTCATCCTGACGGGCTTGAATGGTCGATTGAGAAAATTTACGGTAAGCCGGAGATACCTGAAAAGGTGAATCTTGTTACAGAAAATTTATCAGAGCTCCAAAAAAAGACAGCCATATTGCCTGACTATTCCTTCCCCTCACAAGGAGGACATGAGGAGGGAAAACCCTCCTGGCCCGCTGTTGATCCAGGCACATCCCTTTCAGGTCTTTTGGGCGGGATCATGGTATTGGGCCTGGTGGTAATATTTGGCATAGGAATTAAGATGATAAGGAAGCTGGGCAAAAGACATGTCCTTTGATTTAGAATATTTCAACCTAGGGTATCTTGACACACTAGCTTATAAAGATACCTTTGTCCACAGGCTCGATCCGAGGATAAAAATTCTCGTGTCCTTTACCTTCATCCTCTTTGTTGTCTCCTTTCCTAAATATGAGCTTTCAGGCCTTATGCCCTTCTTCATCTACCCTGTTTTTCTATTAACGGCAGGAGACATCCCTTTAAAAGCTATTGCAAAAAAGGCGCTCTTCATATCACCTTTTGCAATATTCGTCGGGATATTCAATCCGTTGTTCGATACAGATGTGATTACCACAATCTTTGGGATTCCGGTTTCAGGCGGCTGGATTTCCTTTATTTCGATCATCGTTAGGTTTATTCTCACAGTAAGCACCGCTCTCCTTCTGATTGCTGTTACTTCTTTCCCCGGCATATGCGAGGCCCTCGAGAGGCTGAAGTTGCCAGGGATCTTTGTAGTCCAGCTTCTTTTCCTCTATAGATATCTATTCGTTCTTCTTGAAGAGACCCTGAAGATACTGCGGGCAAGAGAGGCAAAATCCTTCGGAAAGAAAGGAAAAGAGATAAAAACTTTTATAAGAATAATATCCGTTCTTCTTCTGAGGAGTGTTGCTAGGGCAGAGAGAATCTACCAGGCAATGCTTTCGAGGGGTTTCAGAGGCGAGATAAGAGTTCTCAAGACCCATAGACTCAGACTTCAGGATGTTTTTTTTGCAGTGTTTTCAGTTATTATTTTTTATGTTTTCAGAAACTTCAATATAGCAAGTTTCATTGGAGAAAACCTGAAGAGTTCTTTCAGATG
>Ga0172375_10002926_pt1 | contig 26311 bp, 23 predicted proteins | sample LakKiv1m_FD_114537 | JGI IMG/M metagenome (GOLD analysis project Ga0172375, IMG submission 114537) | Freshwater microbial communities from Kabuno Bay, South-Kivu, Congo - kab_092012_11.1m | ecosystem: Environmental > Aquatic > Freshwater > Lake | place: Democratic Republic of the Congo...
CAGCAACCGGGGCATCGATCACGATGTACGGCCTTCCTCCCAGCATCACTGAAGGGAAGCTTATCGTCCGTGACGACCTCGGGAACATCCTCACGGGCGCTACTGCCGGAGTGAGCGGATTCTCCCAGGATCCTGTCACGGGTAATGTCACATTCGACGCGGCGCACTTCACGCAATTCGACATTGATACGGCCGCGCCTTCCTTCGGTCCTTCTCCATCGGACACAATAGGAACGACGGGAGAAACAGCGACGGTGCAGATCACGGCAAACGACAATATTTCCGTAGCTGGCGCTGAAATCAGCGTCAATGACGGCGCGTTTATGGCTATGACGGAAACTTCGGCAAGTATTTCCAGAAACACGCCGTCGCAGAGGAGATATATCTACAATATTGAATTGCCGCTTGATTCGACGGCACAGGTGTTGTATCGAGTCAAAATCATCGACTCGGCGGGGAACAGCACTGATTCCGGTCTGCACGCCATTGCGGTTACAGATAATGATAGTCCATTGATTGGATTGATTGGAGATAACCCTCAAGTTATCGAAATGGGCACACCGTATGTTGAGCTCGGTGCAACCGTAACTGACAATGTCGATTCCGGTCTTGTTGCGACAGACGATCACTCAGCGGTAAATACCGCGGTTATCGGTTCATACAGTGTTTCCTATACCGCGGTGGACGCTAGCGGTAACCACGCAGATTTGGTGACACGAGCGATAACTGTCGCGGACACGACCTCTCGAGCTCCGGCTGACATCACCGTCGGTTCGCCGACGCTGACGACGCTCGCGCTTAGTTGGACAAACAATGAACTGAATGGAGGCTACTACGTCATTAAGCGCTCATCTACGCCCATCACGACTGATGCGGAATTCGCCGCGGCGGCGACTCTCGGTGGAGCGCCGATAGTTGCTTCGGGAGCGCAGGGATACACGGCGAAAAATCTCTCTGCGGGAACGACTTATTACTTCGCTATCAAAATGATTGACGCTGTAGGGAACGTCTCGCCGATGAGCACGGCAAGCGGAACGACCGTTTCGGCAGGCGCTCCGGCGCCGTCCGACACGGCGGCGCCGGCCGCGGTTTCCGATCTGAGGCTTTCTGCCGGAACGACCCCGACGAGCCAAATCGTACTCAATTGGTCTGCGACGGGCGATGACGGAAGCATGGGAATGGCGACGAAATACATCGTGAAGCGCGCTAGCGCCGAAATAACCGCGGACAACTGGAGCGCCGCGACGACCATCTTCAACTCGCTTTCGCCGAAAAGTTCGGGTTCCGCGGAGACGCTCACGGTGAGCGGGCTTACCTCCGGAGTGCAATATTGTTTCGCGGTTGAAGTTCAAGATGAAGTTCCGAATACCTCGGTTGGCAGCAATTCAGTATGCTTGACCACGTCGTCCAATGTGCCGACGGTCACCACTGTTACTCCCGCGACCGGTCAAAATGACGGCGCGGTAGGAATAATTGTGAGCGGCACCGGGTTTACTAGCAATCCGGTTACCGTGCGCCTTACGAACGCAAGCAACACTTTCGACCTTACGGGCAACGTAAGCGGAGGCTCGGTACAAGCGACGGTTCCTGTCGGCGCGCCAGTCGGCGTATATAAAGTGAAGGTTACTAATTCTGACGGAACTTCGGTGCTGACGGATTCGACCCCGACATACACAGTTACGGCTGCTCCGGTTCCACTGCCTTCAGTGACCGACGTTCTACCATCGAACATCGGTACCAATGACTCCAATGTGAGCGTGGAAATATACGGCACGAGTTTTACGGGAGCGACAGGAGCGGTGCTTGATGACGGACCGGCTACTCACCTCACGAACTTCACGGTAGTTTCCGCGACCAAAATAACTGCGGCTATTCCGGGAACATTGGCTGCCGGAACGTATAACGTGAAGGTGACCACTCCGAGCGGCACTAATACGATAAGCTCGGTGAAAATAACGGTGAATGCCCCGGTCGTTATCAACACAACAACAACACAGGATCAGACGACCGACAAGCCGATTGACCTGGGGGACACGAATACTATTCCGGTGCAAATAACAATGCAGTCAAATACCGACACCTCTACGATTGATGACAAAACAACGATTGAAGTCGTTATTCCTCCCGCAACTGATCTGACAACCGTTAATGACACCGGCGACATCGTACCGTACACCGGCAACATCAATCCGCCGCAAATTGTGAAGCCGACGGAAGCTATCGCTTCTCAGGCGGGAGCGGACGCTGTCGTTATTACGATGGGCAATCCGGAAGAGAGGATTTCATTCAGCAACGACTTTGTGACGACCGTGACGCTGGTGACGTCACGGACAACGGCGCCTATCATCTGGTACTACAATCCGACAAGTGGTCTAGAAATTGCCGGAAAGGGTGGCACGAAAGACGGCGTTACCTACACGAAGGGCGGAACAGTACTGAACACGGTATCTAATGGCGACGGAACATACACGTACACGATAGGCCTCCTGCTTGACCATATGTCGAGTTATGTTGCTGGAGTGACGCCGACTGTCACCGCGATGAGCACGACAGAGGGTTCCGCGGGGATATTGTTCACCATTACGGGTACGAATTTCAGTCCTGGGGTTATGGTTGATTTCGGTTCAAATGCAGTCACCGTGTCGAGTAGTAATACGACAAGTATCAGCGCAAGTGTTCCGTCGATTACTCTTGGTTCGTACACCGTCAGAGTGACCAACAGCGACGCGTTGAGCAACATCTTTGGGACGCAATTTAGCGTTACGTCTGCGCCGACACCTACGCCGTCGAACGGTGGCGGAGGTGGGCCGACTGGTTTGATTGGGTCCGTGAACGCAACTGTCTCGGCTTCAGCATCAGCATCACAGGGCCAAGTGCTCGGTGCAACGGTGTACAACTTTACGAAGAATCTCTCGCTCGGCTCGCGTGGAGCGGACGTGACGGCGCTTCAGGAAGTGCTCATTGCTGATGGATTCTTGAAGACGAACGCTACCGGTTACTTCGGCGCAATGACCAAAGCGGCGGTGCTCGCGTATCAGCGATTCAATCAACTTCCGGCGGTCGGTACTGTCGGCCCGATGACGCGTGCGATTCTCAACAAGGGTACAACATCAGTTGCAAACAACGAGGCTCTTATCCAGCAATTGCAGGCGCAAATTACGGCTCTCCAAGCGCAAATACAAGTGCTTATCGCGAAGCAGAAAGCGACGGGAGCAACGCAATAGTGCAGATTTAGAAATAAAAAAATCCCTCCGCCGAAACGGGGGGATTTTGCTTTGCAACTTCTCCGTCAGAGAACCTCTCCCGCATGGTCGGCGAGCCGTGAGCGTTCGCCGCGCTGGAGGGTAACATGCCCGGAGTGGGCCCAGCTCTTGAAGCGGTCGACGACATACGTGAGGCCGGACGAACCCTCGGTCAAATACGGCGTATCGATTTGCGCGATATTGCCGAGACACACTACTTTGGTGCCGGGTCCGGCGCGAGTGATGAGCGTCTTCATCTGCTTCGGCGTAAGATTCTGCGCCTCGTCGATGATGAGGAATTTCCTCAGAAACGTGCGCCCGCGCATAAAGTTCAGCGATTTGACCTTGATGCGACTGCGAACCAGATCTTTCGAAGCGGCGCGCTCGAAGTCCTTGTGCCCGCTAACCCCCTCGCCGCCGTCAATTTTGTCGACAAGATGGCCGAAGAGAACTTCAAGGTTGTCTTCGAGCGCCCCCATCCACGGATTCATCTTCTCCTCTTCCGTACCGGGGAGATACCCGATATCTTCGCCGACCGGCACCGTGACGCGGGTAAAGATTATTTCGGAATAGCGCTTGCCGTCTTCAAGCGTCTGCATCAGTCCCGCGGCCAGAGTGAGCAGGGTTTTACCCGTGCCCGCCTGGCCGACCAGGGTGACGAAATCGATATCGGGATTGAGTAGCAGGTTGAGCGCGAAATTCTGCTCCCGATTACGCGCCGTTATGCCCCAGACGTTATTTTTGTTGTGCGCGTGATCCCTGATGGTTTCGAGCACGACGGCGTGGTCAGTCACTTCTTTGACCATCGCGGTAAACGGCTGGTGTCCTTCGTGGTAGACAAATTCGTTCGGGACAAGACTCCGGCACAACGGCCCGCGAACTCGGTAATACGTGCGCCCTTCTTTTTTCCACGATTCTGCCGTTTCGCCATGCCTGTCCCAGAAATCTGCCGGCAGCTTGCGCACGCCTGTGTACAGGAGGTCGGTGTCCTCGAGCACCTTGTCGTTGAAGTAGTCCTGAGCGTCGAGACCGAGTGCTTTGGCCTTGATGCGCATATTGATGTCCTTCGACACCAGAATGACCTTCCGACCCTGCCCCTGCCGTTGCAACGCCATCACTACGCCGATAATGCGATTATCAGCTTTGCCCGACGCGAGTGAGCCGGGAAGACCTCCTTCCAATAGCTCGGTCTGCAGGAACAGCTTTCCCGTGGCCGGGTCGGCTTTGTGACGGCTAAGCGAAATGCCGTTTTTCATCTCGCCCTTCCCCGTGCTGACGATTTCATCGAGATATCGGCTCGCTTGGCGCGCGTTGCGCGCGACTTCGGACGGGCCCCGCTTATTGGCGTCGAGTTCCTCGAGCGTCATCATCGGAATAAAAACATCGTGCTCGTCGAAGCGGAACAGGCTGGTCGGGTCGTGCATCAGGACGTTGGTATCGAGAACAAAGAGCTTCGTCTTCAGCGAATCCAGCATGTTCACGAGAACCGTGCCGGGTTTAGCCGATGGGAGTTTCCTCTCGGGAATATCAAGCTTGCGTACCATTAGAATCTCCTTGCGACACATCTATGAATAGTTCTGTTTAAGAACTCGGTTAAAACTCTGCGGTGAACGTTACCTGCGCCGCGCGGGTTTTGCAACACACGGTCGCCCCCAGAGTAAACCTCCGAAATTTCGGAGGTTTACTCTGGGGGCGGAGGATTTTTTGTTTTTGAGCAAATTTATGCTACTCTCTTCGTCATACTATGTCGGAAGGATTGCATATCGAGCTCGCGGCCGAGCGGCTGGGAGTGCTGTGGGGAATCCCTATCACAAACGCGCTTGTGACAACATGGGTCGTCATGGCAATTCTTGTCATTGCGGCGATTTTCATCGGGAGGAACCCGACTTTGATTCCGGGGAAAGTTCAGTCGGTCTTTGAGTGGCTCTTTGAGTACGTGCTCAAGTTTATGGAAGACACGCTCGGCAGCCGCACCCTCGCCATCAAATATTTCCCGCTTATCGCGACCATCTTTCTTTTTATTTTCGCCTCGAACTTGTTCGATTTTATCCCGGTTTTCAATAGCATCGGTTTTTATGAAGGCGGCCGGCTGATTCCGCTGTTTCGTCCCATCAATACCGACCTCAATATGACGCTCGCGCTCGCCATTATTGCCGTGATTGCCATCGAAGTTATCGGCATCACGACGGTCGGATTTTTCCGCTACGCCGGCAAATTCATCAATTTTTCGTCGCCGCTGAATTTTATAGTCGGCCTTATCGAACTCGTGTCCGAACTTTCGCGTTTCATCTCGTTCTCGTTCCGTCTTTTTGGCAACATTTTCGCCGGGGAAGTACTTCTCGCGGTCATCGCGCTCTTTGTGCCGTATGCCTTGCCCGTGCCCTTGATGGGTTTCGAGCTCTTCGTCGGATTCATTCAGGCGACCGTGTTCGCGATGCTGACGCTCTTCTTCATAAAAATCGCCATCACGGTTCCCCACGGGAGCGAGGCGCACAAGGCAAGTCACTAGGGTTTAGCCAATGGGGCGGGAATTTTGTGGCTATTGACAATAGCGCCATATATGTAGTATAATTGCCTTAGACGGCACGTAGTTTTAGCCGACAATTCAACAGCCCGAGGAGGCGATAATGATGACCAGGAAACAATTGCAAAAACTTGCAAATGAAGCGGTGAGAATGGCGAGGACAGCTCTGGCTGATGAACAGGGTCAATTGCATCCCCAAGAGATGGCCGGCGTCGGACAACTCGCTGCGGCAATTTTCACTAATGCAAGGAAATACAATGATGATGTCGTGCAGGAAATAGAGAAAGCGTGATTGTCGACTAAGCGGCCGGACTAGACCGGCAGAAAGGAGGTGCACGCTATGCGCAGCACACATCGTTTCGCACTGTACTGTTGGAAACCCCCGAATGCACCGCATTCGGGGGTTTATTTTTTGCGTGAGCACCTACATTAACTTTATGCTATAGCATAAAGTTAATGTAGGTGCTGTTTATTTATGAAACAAGAAACCATTCCATTTGGTGGCGCGGCGGTTTTTGTGCTAGAGTAGGCGGTATATCGCTTAGGGCGAGTCGTTTGTTTTTATTGGCCGTTTGTTATTAGTTATACGTTATTTATATGGATATTGATTCAGCACGGTTAATCGGCATGGCCATCGCGGCAGGCCTCGGAGTTCTTGGTCCCGGCATCGGCATTGGTCTTATCGGCGGCCGCGCGATGGACGCCATCGGGCGCAATCCGGAGGCTTCGGATAAGGTCGTTTCAAACATGATCTTGGCCATCGTCTTCGCGGAAGCGCTCGGTATTTTGGCGCTCGTTGTTTCCTTTATCATCAAATTCGTTTAAAAGTTTTTAGCACGGTTTTTGGGTTTTGCCTGAAAACTAAAAACTAAAAACTAAAAACTATGAACGCTCTGTTTTCTGCTTTCGGTATTGACTGGCACCTGCTTGTCATCAATCTCATCAACTTCGGGTTGATGCTTGTGGCGCTGTGGTACTTCTTGTACGGACCAATTGTCCGGATGCTTGAAGCGCGCCGGCAGAAAGTGGCGCAGGGTGTCATTGACGCCGAGCTCGCCGCGGAGCGGCTCGCCGAAATAGAAGCGTCCCGCGCGGGAACACTCGCCGCCGCGGGCCGCGAAGCAGACGAGGTCCTCTCTCGCGCCCGCAAAGCGGCGCTCGAGAAAGAAAAGGCTCAGCTCGCGGCCGGGGAGGCCGCGGCGGCGCGCATTGTCGCCGACGCCGAAACGGCGGCGGCTGAGGCGAAAGCGCGCGCGATAGCGGAAAGCCGCGACGAAGTCGCCAAGCTCGTCGTTCTCGGCGCGGAGAAAATAATGCGCGGACACGGCGGACATGGTGAGCACAAGGCGACCGCGGCACAGTAAACTGATATGACTCTTGCTGAAACATACGCACGCGCATTGCATGAAGCCGGCGAGGCGCCCAAGGCACCGGCGCGCCACGTTCTCTTCGCTCATTTTATCGCGGTACTTCAGCGCCGCGGCCATGAGAAACTTCTCCCGCGCATCGAGAAAGAATATATGAAATTGCTCGCCCGCGCGGAGCGGAACACGGTGCGCGTCCGCGTCGCGCACAAAAAAGACGAGGCTGCCGCCAAGAAAGCCGCCGCTGAGTTCAGCGTACCGGGTACACACGCGCCGCACGTCATCGTCGATGAGTCGCTGGTGTCGGGTTACGTCATTTCGGGCCCTGACTTTCGATACGACGCGAGCGGTAAGCGCGCGCTTCTCGAACTTTATAAAGAATTAACCGCAACAAATTAATCGCCGCGCACTAATCACTATGAGCAATACATTCGTCGAACAATTCAGGAAAGAAATCGAGGGCTTCGCGTCCGAATCGAAGCGCGAGAAAACAGGGCTCGTTGTGAAGGTGAGCGACGGTGTCGCCGAAATCGAAGGCCTCACGGGCGCCGTGATGTCGGAGATGGTGCGCTTCGACGTCGCGGGCGGCAAAGAGCTCAAAAATGCGATTGACGTCAAATCGCAGGTTTTCGGCATGGTGCTCAATCTCGAAGAGGATTCGGTACGCACGATTATTTTGGGCGACGCGAACCTCGTCGCGGAAGGAATGACCGCGATTTCGACCGGCGAAATTCTGTCGATTCCGGTCGGCGACGCGCTCGTGGGCCGCGTTATTTCTCCGCTTGGCGAAGCGCTTGACGGCATGGGCGCTATTAAATCCGAGAAGCGCAACGCGATCGAGCGCGAGGCGTACGGCGTTATGGACCGCCAGTCGGTCAATACGCCGATTCACACCGGCATCAAAGCCATCGACTCGATGATTCCCATCGGCCGCGGACAGCGCGAGCTCATTATCGGCGACCGTTACACCGGAAAAACGACCATCGCCATCGATACCATTTTGAACCAATTGTCCGAGCCGAAAGAAAGCCGCCCCATCTGCATTTATGTCGCGATAGGGCAGAAAGAATCGAAGACCGCGCGCCTTGTGCAGATGCTCCGCGAAAAAGGCGCGATGGAGTACACCATTGTCGTTGACGCCGGCGCGTCGGCACCTGCGGCGTTGCAGTACCTCTCGCCGTTTGCCGGAGCCGCGGTCGGCGAGTACTTTATGGAAAAGGGGAAGGACGCGCTCATTATTTACGACGATCTCTCAAAGCATGCTGTCGCGTACCGCCAGCTCTCGCTTCTTCTTCGCCGCCCGCCGGGCCGCGAAGCATATCCGGGCGATATTTTCTATCTGCACTCTCGCTTACTTGAGCGCGCCGCGAAGCTTTCGAAGGAGCGCGGCGGCGGATCGCTCACGGCGCTTCCGATTATCGAAACGCAGGAAGGCGACGTGTCCGCGTATATTCCGACGAACGTTATTTCAATCACCGATGGCCAGATATTCCTCGAGACCGATTTGTTCAACAAAGGCTCGCGTCCGGCCGTGAACGTCGGCCTCTCGGTGTCGCGCGTGGGCTCGGCGGCGCAGACGAAAGCGATGAAAAAAGTCGCGGGCAAGATCAAACTCGAACTCGCGCAGTTCCGCGAACTCGAAGCGTTTATGCAGTTCGCGCAGGATCTCGACGCGGAAACGAAAGCGCGCATCGACGCCGGCCAACGTCTCACGACCGTACTCCGTCAGCGCAACGGAATGCCGATGGCGTTCGAGCGCCAGGCGATTTCTATTTATGCCGCGGTCAACGGCTACCTGGCGAAGGTCGCCGTCGCGCGCGTGACTGAAGATGAAGAAAAAATGCTCGCGTACCTCGATGCGGAATCGCCGGAAATTTTGTCGGCTATCCACGACAGCCGCGAGATGTCCGCCGATATGGAGGAAAAACTGAAAACAGCGCTCAAAAAATTCGAGGAAACGCATCGCGATATGTTCACCGCGTAATCACACACCATGGCCGGATTAAAACAGATAAAATCTAAAATACGCTCCGTCGAGAAAACGCGCAAAGTGACGAAGGCTATGGAAGCTGTCTCCGCGGCAAAAATGCGCAAGTCGCAACAACGCGCAATTGTGGGCCGCGCGTATGCTCGCGCGGCGGCAAGCATTCTCTCGCGCGTCTCCGGTTCCCGCGAGCTCGCGCGGCATCCCTTGGTAGCGCCGCGGGATATTAAGCGCTCACTCTACATCGTCATCACGAGCGACAAGGGGCTCGCGGGCGCATTGAACTCGGCCGTGCTCCGTAAAACATTCGCCGACATCGCCTCGCATAATCTTTCCAAAGAAAATGTCGGCATCATCGCGGTTGGCCGCAAAGCGAACGACTTTTTCTCGCGCCGCGGCTTCACCGTCGAGGCATTTCACCCGAACGCGGGCGACGCCATTTCGCAAGAAATTATTCACGACCTCGTGCACGAAGCCGCGGATCGATTTTCGATGGGCGAGTGCGATGTCGTCAAAATCGGCTATCAGCATTTCATCACCACGTTCGAGCAGAAGCCGACCTTGCGCACGGTGTTTCCGCTTTCACTCGAACAATTGCAGAAAATGGTGCGCGATATATTGCCGAAAAAAGGACTCTACGCGGATGTTAAAGAAACTGACGCCAACGTTCCCGCGCGCACATATTATGTTGAGCCGACCGAAGGCGCGGTGCTCAATGCAATCTTGCCGAAACTCGCGGCTATTTTCGTCTACCACGCGCTCCTCGAGTCGCAAGCGTCGGAACACTCGGCGCGCATGGTGGCGATGAAAAGCGCGTCCGACAAGGGCGAGGAACTTTCGCACGATCTGACGCTCCTCTTCAACAAGGTGCGCCAGGCGGCAATCACCCGCGAGGTTTCGGAGATTACCGGTGGAATGGAAGCGATGGCGGCGTAACACAGTTTTTAGTTATTAGTCCGCCAGCTGGCGGAGAGTTTTTAGTAAAATAAATCGGTATGACAAAAGGAACAGTAAAACAGATCATCGGTCCGGTCGTCGACGTCTATTTTGAGGGCGAGAATCTTCCCGCCCTTCGAAACGCGCTTCGCACCAAAATCGGCGACCGCGAGGTGACGCTTGAAGTCGCCCAACATGTCGGCTTGGGCCGCGTGCGCTGTATCGCGCTTCAAGACACTTCAGGGCTTGCCCGCGGGGCTTCCGTCGAGGACTCCGGCGCGCCTGTTTCTGTTCCTGTCGGCGAGAAAGGCCTCGGCCGCTTGTTCAACGTCATCGGCAAACCGATTGACGGCAAGGGTCCGGTCATGGACGCGCCGACACTGCCTATTCATCGCGATCCGCCTCCGTTCAAAGAACAACGCACCAAAGCGGAAGTATTCGAGACCGGCATCAAGTCAATCGATCTTTTGGCGCCGTTCATCAAAGGAGGCAAGGTGGGATTCTTCGGCGGCGCAGGCGTCGGCAAAACCGTGCTTATGCAGGAACTCATTCACAATGTCGCAAAAGAGCACGGCGGATATTCCGTGTTCGCGGGCGTCGGCGAGCGCGTGCGCGAAGGCAATGACCTCTATCATGAAATGAAAGATACGGGCGTTCTCGACAAAACGACACTCGTGTTCGGCCAGATGAATGAAGTGCCGGGCGCCCGCGCCCGCGTCGGACTCACCGGGCTCACCATGGCGGAATATTTCCGTGACGAAATGGGCAAGGACGTGCTTTTCTTTATGGACAATGTGTTTCGCTTCGTGCAGGCGGGCTCGGAAGTGTCGTCGCTTCTCGGGCGCGTGCCGTCGGCCGTGGGATATCAGCCGACCTTGGCGGAGGAAATGGGCGCGCTTCAGGAGCGCATCACCTCGACCAAAAAAGGATCGATTACTTCCGTGCAGGCAATTTACGTTCCCGCCGACGACTTGACCGACCCGGCTCCCGCGACCACCTTTACGCACTTGGACTCTACGATCGTGCTCTCCCGCGCACTCGCATCACTCGGTATTTACCCGGCTGTCGACCCGCTTGAGTCGAACTCAACGGCACTCGATCCGGATATTATCGGCGAGGAGCACTACCGCGTGGCGCTTCAGACTAAGCAGGTGCTTCAGCGCTACAAGGACTTGCAGGATATCATCGCCATTCTCGGTATCGAGGAACTTTCCGATGATGACAAACAGCTCGTGTACCGTGCGCGCAAAATCCAGCGCTTCCTTTCTCAGCCGACGCACGTCGCCGAAGTGTTCTCCGGCATCAAGGGCGAATACGTGACTGTGGCCGAGACCGTGCGCGGGTTCAAGGAAATTCTCGAAGGCAAGCACGACGACAAATCGGAAAACGCGTTCTATATGAAGGGAACGATAGACGCAGTGAAGTAAATTCTATGAATACGCTGGAAGAGCGAGTAGTGAAAATCGAGGAGCGGAATAAGAGTGTTACCCTCGACAAGGCATGGGAAACAAGCTGGTTTCGCCGCATCGCTATCGCCTTGCTCACCTATGTCATAGTCGCATTATTTTTGAAAGCTATCGGCGTGCAGAACGCTTGGATAGCGGCGATCGTTCCGGTGATCGGCTATATCTTATCAACTCTGACGATAGGTTTTCTAAAATCTTGGTGGATAACGAATCAATAATATGCATATCGTAATAGCAAAAGTTGATGAAGTACTTTTCGACGGCGATGCCGTTTCTATAACCGTGCCCGGAGCGGAAGGGGAAATGACCGTGCTCGGCGAGCATATGCCGCTTATCACGACGCTCAAAGGCGGCGTCATTCTTGTCCGCGAATCGTCCGCCGCCGAACCGCGCCGCGTCGACATCACGGGCGGCATCCTCGAAGTCCGCCGTGACGGAGTGACCGTGGTTTTGTAACCGCAAATTTTGCCGTATACTCCTTCGCACGGGCCGTTAGCTCATTTGGTAGAGCGCATCCATGGCATGGATGAGGTGACCGGTTCGATCCCGGTACGGTCCACCAAATTTGATTTGCCGAAGAAGTTGCCTCGGGGCTTCGCCCCTCCAAGTATTCAGACAGGTGGCGGGGCGACAATTCTGTCCGCTCGGGCATGGCGGAATTTCCCCCCCCACACACACCCTTCCGCATTTGCTAAAATCAATGCAAGAATGGATAAGTTCACTTATGACAAACGGAGTTATACAATTTGGCAAAAAGTTGCGTGAAGTACGCCTAAAAAAGAAACTGTCGCAAGGTGATGTGGCAAAGATTTTAGGCGTTCATCGAACATATATTAGCGGTTTGGAACGCGGTAGAAGAAACCCATCACTTCTAACTGTTCAAAAAATTGCCCAAACCCTGCACATTCCGGTTGAGGAACTAATTACATAGATTAGCTGGCATTCAAAGGACTTTATGTTGCAAGAATTACAAAGTAAAAATTATTGGCATCTTACGATGCAAGAGACGGCGGAGATTTTGGAAACCGATTTGAAAAATGGGCTGTCCCAAGAAGAAGTTGGGAAACGAATTACGATTTTTGGACGCAATGTATTTGATACAACAAAAAGGACTAGTAAACTTAAAATTTTTCTCAATCAACTCAAAAGCCCGTTGATTCTTGTCCTAATTTTTGCAGGTATTGTCACAATTACTATTTCGCATTACCGGGACGCTGTTTTTATTTTCATAGCTGTCGTAGTGAATTCCATTCTCGGCTTTTGGCAGGAAAATAAAGCGGATCGTGCGTTGGCCGAACTGAAGACATATCTTAAACAAAGGGCCAGGGTTATACGGGACGGAAAAGAACGGGAAATCGATGCCGAAGAGATTGTGCCAGGCGATATCATTCGTCTCGCGCAGGGCGATCGGGTACCGGCTGATGCCCGTGTCATATTCGTGAATGATTTTCAGATTGATGAATCCGTTTTGACCGGCGAATCATTGCCTGTTGCTAAATCATTGGAAAGTACGCCGGAGTCTGCGACAATCGCCGATCAATACTCGATGATTTTCGCCGGTACGCTTGTTACACAGGGAGTATGCGCCGCCATAGCGTGCCGGACCGATGCCTCAACTGAGCTAGGTAAAATCGCCACGCTCATAGCCAAGTCGGACAACGAAAAGACACCGCTTCAAAAAGCGATCATTCAATTCAGCATCTACTTGAGTATTTTAATCGGCGTTTTGACACTTGCGGTCTTTGCTATCGGCATACTATCCGGCAAGCCATTTCTCGAAATGTTCCTCACTTCAGTTGCTATCGCCGTTTCGGCCATACCAGAGGGTTTGCCCGTTTCGATGACTGTCATACTCGCCATAGGCGTGGAGAGAATGGCCAAACGTAAGGGTGTGGTGCGAAAACTCATAGCGGCAGAGGCTCTCGGCAGTACTACGGTCATCCTTACAGACAAAACAGGGACGCTGACGAAAGCGTCAATGGTGATGTCAAAAATCATTCAGTTTGAATCTGGTGAGAGAACAATGCTCTCTCGCGCGCTTACGAACGCCAACGTTCTTATCGAAAACCCGGAAGACAGTCCGGAAAATTGGCGTATGAACGGCAGGATCATGGAAACGACACTGGTGCGGTCCGCGGCAGAACGAGGAATATCGCTCGCCGAGATAACGGATAAGTCGAATGTATTACAATCCGCGCCTTTCAATGCGGTACAAAAATATTCCGCCTCACTGGTGAGGGAATCCGGAAAGCACATGGTCATTCTATTCGGTGCGCCGGATATATTACTGACGCATTCCTCGCTAAGCGAACAAAAGAAGCAAGAATTGCTGAACCAAATAAACAATCTTGCTTTGTCCGGCGATCGCGTACTCGGACTTGCGACGAAAGAAGCGCGCCACACGGAAAATTTTTCGCTCTCAAAGGACTTCAAACCATCGCAATTGTCTTTTAACGGACTCATAACATTCCGCGACCCAATACGGCCGGGTATCAAGCATGCCGTTGAACGCGTCAAACAGGCAGGCATCAAAACGGTAATCATGACAGGCGACCACCGAGGAACAGCGATCGCCGTGGCTAAAGAAATCGGAATGACCATCGGCGAGAACTCTGTGCTTGACGCGGCGGAACTCGCGACATTATCTGACCAGTCTGTCCGAGAACGTTTGCCCCATCTTTCCGTGATCTCGCGTGTCACGCCTTTTGATAAATTGCGAATTGCCAAACTTTACCAAGAAACAGGAGAAATAGTGGCTATGACGGGCGATGGGGTAAATGATGCGCCGAGCATCAAACAAGCGGATGTCGGCATCGCCATGGGTTCCGGAACGGAAGTAGCGCAAAGCGTCGCCGACCTCGTGCTTCTTGACGATAATTTTGAAACCATTGTCGCCGCCATTGAAGAAGGCCGACAAATACTCGGTAATATCCGCAAAGTACTTGTTTATCTGCTATCAAGCGTTACTGACGAGCTTATTCTTATTGGAGGATCAATTCTTGCTGGTATTCCTTTGCCCTTAAACGCGCTTCAAATTCTATGGGTAAATTTTTTCTCCGACAGTTTCCCTGCCGTAGCGTTCGCTTTTGAAAAAGACGCGGACGGCCTATCGCATAAGCCAAATGGCAAGAAAATGACGTTGTTTGACCCGATCACTAAATTTCTTGTGTTAATTATTGGCATTCCAACCAGCGCATTATTACTCATTTTATATTTGGTTTTACTGAAGCTGGGTTATGATCCAGAGCTGGTGCGGACATTCACCTTTGCCGCTTTCGGGCTGTACACGCTTATGGTAGCTTTTTCAGTCAGAAGTCTCGATAAAAGCATTTTATCCTATCCGATGTTTTCTAATAGATATCTTACGGGTGGTGTTTTTAGCGGATTTATCCTTATGGCCGCCGCAATTTATATCCCGGGACTACAAAGTATTTTTGGAACAGTGTCATTGCCTCTTTATTGGATTATAGGTGTTTTGCTTGTCGGCGCTGTTAATATTGTACTTATTGAAATCGCCAAGAAATTTTTTAAAGCCCATACCTCTAATTTAAACAAAATATGATCAATAATTTATTTATTTTTACGGTTGCGCTACTGATGGTTATCAAGGGGGCGACTTTAGCCACGAAATACGCAGCGCGTCTGGCTGAAAGTTTCCGACTATCAAAATACACCGTCGGTTTTATTATTATCGCGATTATTTCGATACTTCCGGAAACATTTATTTCCATTAATGCGGCCATAGAAGGTATCCCATCATTTGGTCTTGGTATGCTTTTCGGTTCAAATATTGCAGACTTGACACTACTATTTGCCGCGGTTGTTTTCCTTGTCGGTCGTGGCCTTCGGGTTGAAGGCAAGATTATCAAAAATCAAGTTGTCTATCCCTTTATTTTGCTTTTGCCCCTGGTGCTTGGGCTTAATGGCCATTATTCTCGGCTGGAAGGGGTCGCACTTATCCTCACTGGAGGCATTTTCTATTATCTTGCTCTTAAAAACGGGGTCGATGGATCATCATTTGTAAATAATAACAATAATAAGATTAAAAATTCTTTAATGTTGTTATTCAGTATGGCCATAATGCTCACTGGAGGCCATTTTACCGTTACGTCAGCAACATCTCTCGCGAACTATATTGGTGTAAGTCCTATTTTGATCGGTATGCTCGTTGTAGGGTTAGGCACGACAATGCCTGAATTTTTCTTTTCTCTTAAATCAGTAAAAAAACGGGATGATTCTTTGGCTGTTGGAGATATTTTGGGAACAGTTCTTGCTGACGCGACTATCGTTGTTGGTATTCTTGCATTAGTGAATCCATTTTCATTTCCAACAAAAATAATTTATATAACGGGTATGTTCATGGTGGTAGCGTCATTCATGTTGTTTCGCTTTATGCGTTCAGGGCGAACGCTTACCAAGCGCGAGGCTTGGATGTTGTTTGTATTTTGGATTGTGTTTGTATTGGTAGAATTTATAGCGAATAAATGATATAATTTTGCGGTGCGCCAGCTAACGCTGGCACGAATCCGGCCGCCGCCAAAAGCGAGGGTGTGGCGGAAGGGGGTGTGGGGGGAATTCCGCCGCGCCCAAGCGTTCCGCCGGAGCGAAGCGGAGGCGGTCAATCAGGGTTTTCCGCAAAATGGGTTCTGACTTTTTCAAACAAACACCACAAAAATTTAAGTAGAGCGCTGTCTTTTTCGTCAAATTTTGGTATCATTTTGTCGTCCGCACCCTTAGCCCCGACGCCCTGGTCGGGGTCCCGACTGAAACGTCGGGACTCAGTACAATAAGGCGTGTAGAATGCACCCTTAGCTCAGTTGGCTAGAGCGTTCCCTTCACACGGGAGAGGTCGTTGGTTCGAGCCCAACAGGGTGCACCCGCGACTTCATAAAATGTGAGCGCGCGGTTCATCGAAACCCCTACCGGGATGTAGTATACCGGCAGGACACACGCCGAATCTTCGAAAACTTTGTCGGGATGTAGTATACCGGTAGTACACACGCTTCGGGTGCGTGGAGACCGGGTTCGATTCCCGGCATCCCGACAAAGTTTTTGAGGAGAGTGTGAGTTTGAAAATCAGGGGCCCGTAGCCCCTCACATGGAATCTCTTTGTTATGTTCTATGTCTATGTTATAAAAAGCCGGATAAACGGTAGCTTGTATGTGGGATACAGCACCGATTTAAAGCGCCGTCTTGACGAACATAACAAAGGAGAGGGGGTCTCTACGCGCAGTCGTGCACCATTCGACCTTGTGTACTACGAAGCGTATCGATCAGCGGCCGACGCAAAGTTCCGTGAACACAATTTGAAACGATTCAGTGGATCCCTTACGCATCTCAAACGTCGTATAATGCATAGCGTCGGCTAAGAGATTCCATGTGAAGGGGCCCGTAGCTCATCTGGTAGAGCGCGTCATTCGCATTGACGAGGTAAGCGGTTCAAGTCCGCTCGGGTCCACAAAAGACAAAAACATCTGCCCTTCGGCAGATTTTTTGCTTATGTGGAAGGCGCAGCGATGTTTTGTCGGCAGACAAAACAATATTGGTGGGGAATATTTGGTACAGAATACCATTCTAGTATTTTGCAAAATACTAGAATGACTACTGTGTCAACCGGCGGATTGCATCAATTTTTTGATTGGTGTACGGTATCGTTCTGCTCATTCACAGGGGGCCAGTATGTCGTTTATACCGCCGCATATTTTTTCGAAGGAATGGCGCGAGGGGAACTTCCTCATGCCGACAGAACAAATAATCCGGGCGGAATTACGCCAAAAGTTCTTCTATTATCTGCATCTTGGGGAGATGACCTTTCCCGAACATCGCGAAACAAAACGGATTCTTATGGCGCGTCTCGCGGCCATCGACGCCCTGGACGCGGTTCTGCTAGCATCAAAGATTATGAAATGAAGACGTGTGGCGTTCGGAAAGGGGAGTATGAAAATCATACCCCCTATTTTTTTGCCTGAGGATTGACATTTCCGACGCTATCTGCTAATATTGCGAGTACAAAAGACCCTCACGGGCCTTTTGTTTGTTCTAAAACAACTGAAGAGAGGAAAGTCACGATGCATCTAGCAGAAAATCAGGCCGATGAAGAACAGTCGGAAAATGGGGTGACTCACTATTCGGAACATCTGCTGGCAACCAGCCGGCGGTATTTCGAAATTAACCACCCCTATCATCCGCGGCCGCCATTCATTCACGAGGAGGAACCGTCATGAGCAGTAGAAACAACACGCTTCATCTGGTGGAGGGCGCCGTGGGGCCGCAAAAAGCCCGCGGAGCCGCAAATCAGACTCCACTTGCCGGAATCGGCGAGCGCGAGTATCGGCGAAGTTGTGAAGTCGATCAGTTCGACCCGCATCTCCCGCCCGTGCGGCTCATTGCCGAAGAATTGGGCCTGCCGTCGGCGTTCGTCGAACCTGACGCTCTGCCCGCCGAATACGCGGACAGTACGCTGGCCCGGTAATCGACGAGCGGCACGGACAATTTCTTTCAGCCATCACAAAGTCCCGGGACGCTCTAACGTCCCGGGCATTTTTTTGTCCGGAAAATCCGCACATCATTCTATGTCCACGACATTTCAACATGTGCACGTGGTGGGCCTCTATCGAACGGGGTATACTTTTAGACACATGGATGTCGCGGGACTTATCGGCTTGGCGCTCTATTTCATTCAGCAGTTCGGCGTCGCTCTTGGTGTCGGCGCCGAAACTCTTTCGCTTATTCTTTCCGCGAAGAAAGTAACCGGCGACTCGTCGCGCATGGCGAGAGGGGCGACGCGCCTCGCGCTGTGGCTTATTGTCATCTCCGGCATACTCATCACGGGAGCGCATCTTGTCGTCGGCGATACCGCGACGGTATCCAATCCCGCCTTTCTATTTAAATGGGAACTTATCTTCGTTCTTATTGTCTGCGCGCTTCTAACGCGCATTCCCGCGGCCGCGGTTTCGCCAGTGCTTGTCGGCTTTATGGGGAGCACATGGTACGCACTGTTCGTGTTGCACACGCTCGCGCCAACCGCCGATTGGATGACACTCATCGTCTCATATGCAATCTGGGTGACCGTGTACACGACGCTTTACGCGCTGATAGCCCATTGGAGCGGAATGTCGGTCGGCCCTGTCGCGCAACAGGTTCCCGGAATTCCCGCATACGGCAGATCTATGGCAATGCCGCCCATGCCGCCTATAAAAATGCAGACGACCACGCGGTCGGGTCCGGCCCCGATGTACGCGCCGCAGCAAAAAGTCGCGTCAGTCCCCGTACCTGTCGCCGTGGGAATGAAAACCGCCGCGACAACGCCCGTCTCATCTGTCGCGTCAGCTCCCGCGCAAAAGACTTCAATATGGCCGCTATTTAAAACGACGCCGAAGCCTGCCGCGCCGTCGTCTCCGATCAAGATCGCCGTCACGCCAACCGAAAAGCCGTCTGCTATCGCGACCACGCCGGTATTGACACCGGTACCAAGCGTTACCGCCACAGCTCCGGCGAAGCCAATCGAACAAAAATCAGAACCGGCAAAACCGCCTCTGCTGCCGGCTCCGGCGGCAGCTCCCGCCGTGAAAAAACTTTCATTCCTCGCGTCTATATTTAGACCTGCTCCGAAAACCTCGTTGTCTTTGCCTGTCACGGCCGCAACTGAACCGAAATCGCTCACAACGCCCCCCATGTCTGTTCATAAACCTGAAATTCCCGGGTCGCAAATACCGGCAATGTCCGTTAAAGCGGCGCATATGACACCACAGCCAAATGGCGTGCCCGCGACCGTGCCGCAAGTGTCGCCGACTCATCCGCTGCCCGTCATAAAGCCGGTCGAAACAACAATGCCGGCGTCAGGGATTCTCGTACGAACTCCTGCTCCAATTCCTGTCCCGGCAAAACCTCCCATGACTCCTCCTCCCGGGCATCCGACGGGGTTATCTGTTCCGATAGTTGGACCGGTCTCTCAGGTGTTTCCAAAACCATCCGTACCGGGAACGCCGCCCCCTGCCGCACCCAAGATTATTCCCTCTGTTCCGCCAACAGCCCCCGCAACCCCCCCGCCGTCGAAACTAACCGACATTAAATCCGCAGTATTCCCGCCGCCTGCAGTGCCCGCAAAACCAGCGATCCCTTTCAAACCGTCTATGACTCCTGCAATGCCGGGACCGGCAAAACTTGGAACCCCGAACGCTATGTCCACGGCTCCTTCGGCGGTCACATTAGGGCAGACTCCGGCGAAGCCGTCAGGAGTACCGCACGGGACATTGATTCCTTCCATTCTCGCGACGCCCGCGCCGACAGCTCCAGCGGTTCCGCCGCCAACTCCAGCAATTCCTTTAGTTAAACAATGGCCGCCCGAAATTCCTCACCCGACATACGTTCCGCGACCTGTTGTTCCGCCTCCGCCACCGGCACCCGCTCCGGCTCCGGCACCGCTATCTTCTGTTGTACCTGCTCCCGCAGCTGCCTCGCCCGCACCCGTGGCGCCTCCAGTAGCGCCCCAACCGAACACATATGCTTTCGGCGGACTCTCGCACGTGAGCGTTATGCCGCGCGCGCCGGGCGCCGCGGACAAAAAACCAGCACCCCCCGCACCTCCGGTGCCTCCTGCGCCCCCGACGCCATAATTGACTTTTTGCCGAAATAAGGCACTCTCTTTCGAGATGGTTTATCCGCCCTGATCTTGAAATACTGAGGAGGTCCTGATGGGTCTGACTAAAACTTTTGTCCTGAAAGCGCTGTGTGAAAGCGTCAGGGTAATATTCCTGTCTTCATTCGCGGCGGCGAGTCTTCATTTCTACATCATCTACGCGCGCGCGGCCGGCGCCAAAGTAATCACTGAAGAGGTGGCGGCAGGCAGAGTTTCCTTTTTGTTTTTCATCGCGTACGGCTTGATGTTGTCAAAACCTCTCAGACTCATCGCCGCATGCCGCCCATGGTCCGGAACGACAGTTGCTCTCATTGCTTTGCCGCCCGCGCTATACGGGTGCCTGTATTTCGTTCCGGCTTTGTATATTGGCGCCCTGCTCATGGTCCTTGCCTGGGCGATCGTGTATCAAGCCATAGTCATAACGCATCGTATCGTCAATCGCTGATTTCTCATGCGTATCTGTCCCCGCCAAAATCCAATGCGCGGGGGCGTTTTTTGTCCGAAAGTATTGACGGAATGTTCTCAAACTTGTATTCTACGACGGTATGGCTTTGTCTATCGGCATCGTCGGACTTCCCAACGTCGGGAAGTCCACGCTTTTTAATGCGCTGACGCGCAAGTGCGTGCCCGCGGAAAATTTTCCGTTCTGCACTATCGATCCATCGGTCGGCGTCGTCGCGGTTCCCGACGAGCGGCTTGATAAACTCGCTGATTTTTCAAACTCAAAGAAAAAAGTTCCCGCCGCGGTCGAATTCGTTGACATTGCGGGCCTTGTGAAGGGCGCCGCGGAAGGCGAGGGGCTCGGCAACCAGTTCCTCTCGCACATCCGCGAAACGGACGCGATAGCGCAGGTTGTCCGTGTGTTCGACAATCCGAATATTCTCCACGTTGAAGGCGACGTTGATCCACTTCGGGATATCGAAACAATAAATCTCGAACTCGTGATGGCTGATATGCAGACGGTTGAGAAACGGCTCGGCACACTCGGGCGCGACGTGAAAGCGGGTGTGAAGGAAGCGATAGCCGAGCACGATGTCGCGGAAAAAATCTTGGCCGTGCTCGAAAAGGGAAGCGCAGCGCGCACGGTTCCTTTGACGCCGAAAGAAAAAGAGGCGGCGCGTGGACTGCATTTGGTTACGATGAAGCCGATTTTGTACGTATTAAACCGCGAGGCAGGCGGGCACAACCTCGATGATATGAAAGACGAGCTACGCTGGCGCCGTTTGATGGAATTTTTTGAACGCACGAAGGCAAACTACGTGCTCGTGGACGCGGGCGTTGAGAGCGAACTACGCGAGCTCGACCGCGACGACAAGGAGCAGTTCCGTCGCGAGTATGGCGTGTTCGATGACGGCGTGAATGATCTCATTCGCGCAGGATACAAATTGCTCGGTCTGATTTCTTTTTTTACGACAGGAGAGGACGAAACGCGCGGCTGGACTATTGTCCGCGGTTCCACGGCGCCCGAAGCGGGTGCCGCTATTCACACCGATTTTCGCGATAAATTCATTCGCGCCGAAGTTATCGCGTGGAGCGAACTTCTCGACGCCGGTTCATACGCCGAAGCGCGAAAAAAAGGCCTCGTTCGCACCGAAGGCAAAACATATGTTGTGCAGGATGGGGACGTCATCGAATTCTTGCACAGCTAAAAATGTAGGATGGTAACTGTGTGATATCATAAAAAAATGAATCGATATCTATACTTACTACCAGTCGTGCTGACCGTAAGTTCGTTTGCGTCTGATCTATATAATGATCACTTTAGCGTATTTAGCGTAACTTCTACATTAGCGACAGCCCTCCCGTCATTATTTGTGATTGACCGAGGTTTATTTAAAATAAATACGTTGTCATCAATATCTCTTGTTCTTTGGTTAGTAGGATATATTCCGACTCTTATGCTCCTCCTTTTTACCCCAAATACATTCGGCTCTGCGGCTATGTACGCAATTTTATTCATTCCTCTAGTCGTGATCGGATCTGCGCTTGCCATCGTGGCATTAATTGCAAACCTTTTCCGCAAGACTCCGTAATATTGAGTTCCTGCACAGTTAGAGGGGGTATACTAAAGATGCCTTAGCGCATTACTAATTAATTTTATTGTATGCCAGCAAAAATAACGCCAAAAGATTTCTTTTTGTGGGCGGGAGCGATGGTCGCTTTTTATGTGAGCGTCTTTTCGTTCATTTCGCTCATGTTCGAATACATAAATTACGCGTTTCCCGACGCGCTTATGTATATGCCGACTGCGTATTCGGGTTCGATGCGCTTCGACATCGCGGCACTCATTGTTCTTTTCCCTGTCTTCCTTATTGTCATGCGTGTCATCCGGGCCGATATCGCCCGCGAAGCAGGGAAGCGCGACCTCTGGGTACGGCGCTGGGCACTCGTGTTCACGCTTTTTGTGGCCGGAGCGACAGTTGTCATTGATCTCATCACGCTTGTCACCAACTTTTTGGGTGGCGACCTCACGCAGGCATTCTTACTCAAAGTTCTCGTTGTGTTCCTCGTCGCGGGCGCTGGCTTCCTGCACTTTTTTGCCGACATCAAAGGGTACTGGGACGTGAATCGCGACAAGGTGAAAATGGTTGGCTGGGCCGCCGCAGTGGCCATTGTGTGCGCCATTGCCGCAGGATTTCTCATTATGGGATCGCCCGCGAATGTTCGCCTCTATCGCTTTGACGAGCAAAAAGTGAATGACCTGCAGGGGATACAGTGGCAAGTCGTAACGTATTGGCAACAAAAAGAAAGTTTGCCGACGTCTCTTACCGAGCTTGCGGATCCTCTTTCCAATTATGTTCCGGCACTCGATCCGCAATCCCAACAGCCGTATGAGTACGGGGCGACGGGGGCGCTCTCGTTTAGCCTCTGTGCGACATTTAACGCGGAAACCCAGAACGGTTCTACGAACAACACCCGCGCGATTCCCGCGTCACCTGAATCCTTCGCGATAAAAGGTTTACCATCGCAGGCCGACAGCTGGTATCACGGAGCGGGTCGCGTATGCTTCGAGCGCACGATAGATCCGGTGCGATACCCTCCATATCCGAAAACGAAATAATCCACGTTTTGGGAGGTCTATCTTCGCAAAGAAAACCGCCGCGCCTTGGGCGCGGCGGGGTCTTGTGTTATTGTAATTTCAATGGTGCACCAAACGCACGGCGCGATTTTTTCTTTATGAAATACGATCATATTAAAATCGAAAAAAAAAGGCAGGAACAGTGGGAAAATGCGGGGGTCAATCGGGCCGCCGAAGATACATCTAAGAAAAAATTCTACGGACTCATTGAGTTCCCGTATCCGTCCGGCGAAGGACTCCATGTCGGCCACATCAGAAGCAACACCGCGATGGACATTATTGCGCGTAAACGCCGCGCCGAGGGGTTTGAAGTGCTCTACCCGATAGGCTGGGACGCGTTCGGGCTGCCGACCGAAAACTACGCCATTAAGACCGGCATCGAGCCTGCTAAGGTCACCAAGGACAACACCGATACGTTCCGCCGACAGCTCAAGTCGCTCGGTTTTTCGTTCGACTGGTCGCGCGAGATAAACACGACCGACCCGAAATATTACAAATGGACGCAACGGATATTTCTCCAACTTTTCAAGCATGGGCTTGCGTACAAAGCGAAGATTCCCGTCAATTGGTGCCCGAAAGATAAAATAGTGCTTGCGAACGAAGAGGTTATTGACGGCTGTTGCGAGCGGTGCGGCACGCCGGTCGAGAAACGCGAGAAGGAGCAGTGGATGCTCGCTATCACGAAATACGCGGAGCGTCTTGATAAAGATCTCGATTTGGTCGACTACCTCGAAAAAATAAAAATCCAGCAGCGCAACTGGATAGGCAAGAGCGAAGGCGCTGAAATAGATTTCCCTATTGCGAATGACACGTACACCGGTGACGTCGTGTTCGCGTCGAACAACCGCGGGAAATTGGAGCGGGTTCAGAGGCTTCTCGACGCGGCGAAAATGAACATTCGTCTAAAGACGCCTGCTGATATAGGAATACAAGATTTCGATGTTGAGGAGAACGGAGCAACGCTCCGCGAGAATGCGGAAAAGAAAGCGCGTGCTATCGCGGACACAACAAAATTGCCGGTACTCGCGAGCGATACGGGATTTTACGTACACGGCGAAGGTTTCGTTGACGCGCCGAAGAGGATGGCGCTTGGCGGCGTTGATGAAAAATCACTTACCGAAGACGAGCTCGCGCGGCATCTGCTGAAATTCTGGAAAGGGGTCGCGAAAAAACATGGCGGAAAAGTGGCCGCGGAGTGGCGCGAGTCGCTCGTGCTTATTGAGCCTGCGGGAGCAGTTCGTTCCGCCGATGCCGTGCGGGAAATTACGCTCACCGACACCGAACTCGGCACGGCGCACATTCATCTGCCGGTTCGCGCTCTGTATATTTCAAAAGCGACCGGCAAACCGGCTATTGAGCATACTGAGCAAGAAGAACTGATGGAAATGCAGCCCGTTACGAACGCACTCAAAAAACTGTTCGTTCCCTCGATAACCGTTTTCACCACGCGCGCTGACACGCTCTTTGGCGCGACCTATCTCGTCCTTTCTCCCGAACACAAACAAATCCAGGAATATAAATTACAAATATCAAACTGGAAAGAGGTATCCGGCTATATCGAAAAAGCGAAAAAGAAGACGGAAATAGAACGCACGGCGGAAGGGAAAGAAAAATCAGGCGTCGAACTCAAAGGTGTCCGCGCGATAAATCCGGCAAACAAAGAATCAATCCCGATTTTCGTCGCCGACTATGTTCTCTCGCAATACGGCACGGGCGCCATCATGGCGGTACCGGCGCACGATGAGCGCGACTTTGCATTCGCGAAAAAATACGACATACCCATCGTTGAAGTTGTTAAGCCGGAACAATCTGCAGAATTGCCGTATGTTGGTCCGGGACACCTTGTTAATTCGGGAAAATTTAACAAGCTCTCGAGCAATGATGCGAAGAAAAAAATCACTGACTTTGTCGGCGGCCACAATGTGACGACCTATAAATTGCGCGACTGGGTATTTTCGCGCCAACGGTATTGGGGCGAACCGATCCCGCTCGTGCACTGCAAAGTCGACGGTTGGGTACCGGTGCCGGAGGAACAACTGCCGGTTGAACTTCCCGCGGTCAAAAAATATCAGCCGACTGACACGGGGGAGTCGCCGCTTGCCGCCATTCATTCGTGGGTCAATACAATCTGCCCAAAATGCGGAGGCCCCGCGCAGCGGGAGACTGACGTAATGCCGAACTGGGCAGGCTCATCGTGGTATTACCTGCGCTATTGCGACCCGAAGAACGATACGCAACTTGCCGCACCGGAAAAACTTAAATATTGGACGCCGGTCGACTGGTACAACGGGGGAATGGAACATACAACACTCCACCTTTTGTACTCACGCTTCTGGCACAAGTTTTTATACGATATTAATGTCGTGCCGACGCCTGAGCCATACGCAAAGCGCACCAGTCACGGCCTTATTCTCGCGGGCGACGGCTCAAAAATGTCAAAATCGAAAGGAAACGCGCTCAATCCCGACGAACTCGTCAACACCTTCGGCGCCGATTCTCTGCGCCTCTACGAGATGTTTATGGGCCCGTTCGACCAGCCAGTCGCATGGAATACCGACGGCGTCGTCGGCACGCGGCGGTTCCTTGAGCGCGTATGGAAACTTGCCGAAGGCGAAAGTATTCACGACAAAAAAGAAGAATCTCTCGAAACCATTCTCCATCAGACCATAAAGAAAGTCGGCGAAGATATTGAGAATCTGAAAATGAATACCGCGGTGAGCTCAATGATGATTTTCCTTAACGCGACTGAAAAGGCGGGCGCTATCGGCAGGGAACAAATGCTTGCGTTTATTCGAATCCTCGCTCCTTTCGCGCCGCATATTACCGAGGAAATATGGGAAAAATTGGGCGGCAAAAACTCCGTCCATACGGCACAATGGCCTGCGTTTGACCTGTTAAAAATCACGGCGTCAACCGTGCGAATAGCGTTGCAAATCAACGGCAAAACCCGCGCCTCTATTGAGGCGGCGGCAGACGCGTCGAAGGATGAACTGGAGGCCTTGGCGCGCGAGATTCTCCGTGAAAAGTTCGCGGGGAAGGAGGTTATGCGTATTGTTGTGGTGCCGGGGCGGTTAGTCA
>Ga0172375_10002927_pt1 | contig 26309 bp, 27 predicted proteins | sample LakKiv1m_FD_114537 | JGI IMG/M metagenome (GOLD analysis project Ga0172375, IMG submission 114537) | Freshwater microbial communities from Kabuno Bay, South-Kivu, Congo - kab_092012_11.1m | ecosystem: Environmental > Aquatic > Freshwater > Lake | place: Democratic Republic of the Congo...
ATAAGGTGGAGAGTAAATGATTGATTCAGAGGCACGAAGTGGAGCGAAGCGGAACGTAGTGCCTCTGAATCTGGCGAAAAATTTTTGCGGCATTTTACTATTTTTCTAACACTATTTTTAGGAGAACCTAATGCCATTTAAGACAAACAAAACAGCGGAAGACAGGGCTGGGTTAAGAAATGAAGAATGAAATTATTGAAGGTTTGGTCAAATGACATTATACAAGAGCAAATACCGCATTGAATCAGCGAGATTAAAAAATTGGGATTATTCTTCAGCAGGTTCATATTTTGTCACCATCTGCACCAAAAACCGTGAACATTATTTTGGAAATATTTGTGATGGCAAAATGGTGTTATCAGAAATCGGTAAAATTGCTAATGAATACTGGGCAAAAATACCGAACCATTTTCAATTTGTGGTTTTGGGTAAATTGATTATCATGCCAAATCATGTGCACGGTATTATATCCATTGTTTCCCCTGCCACCGCCGGGTCCCCTGTATTCGTCGGTTCCCCTGTAGAGACGCCCAAATTGGGCGTCTCTACGGATATAAATACAAATACGGATATAAATACAAATACAAATTGGAAATCCGGCAACCTGGGGGTTATTATTAATCAATACAAACGCGCGTGTACCATCAACATTAGAAAAATATTACCTGAATTTTCATGGCAGGCACGATTCCATGACCATATAATCCGCAACAATGATGAATTACACAGAATAGAAAAATACATTATAGAAAACCCTGTTAATTGGTTGACAGATGATTTACATAGCAAAAATTAAGGGGATTCAGAATGGAAAATAACAATCAATCCTCCTTCATTCTATTCAAAACCGAAGACGAAAAAATATCGGTCGATGTCCGCTTTGAGGATGAAACCGTTTGGCTTTCACAGGAACAGATGGCACAGCTTTTTGGAAAAGGCCGAACAACTATTACCGGACATATTCAAAATATATTTAAAGAGGGCGAGTTAAACGAGGATGTGGTATGTCGGAATTTCCGACTAACCACTCAGCATGGCGCCATTGAGGGCAAAACGCAGGAAGTTTCCGTAAAGTTATACAATCTCGATGTCATTATTTCAGTCGGGTACCGCGTAAAATCCCATAGAGGTACTCAATTCCGCATCTGGGCTACCAAACGGCTCAATGAATATATTCGCAAAGGTTTTACCATGGACGACGAACGCCTGAAAAATCTGGGAGGCGGCGGTTACTGGAAAGAGCTGCTGCAAAGAATCCGCGACATTCGGGCATCCGAGAAGGTTTTTTATCGTCAGGTACTTGATATTTATTCAACCAGTATTGACTATGATCCCAAAGCAGATGTTTCCATTGCATTTTTCAAAAAAGTGCAAAATAAAATTCATTATGCCGTTCACGGACAAACAGCCGCAGAAGTCATTTTTACCCGTGCCGATGCCGAAAAAGAGTTTATGGGCTTAATGACTTTTCCGGGCAATCGTCCATACCTGAAAGATGTGGTGGCAGCAAAAAATTACCTGAACGAGAAGGAGCTTCGTTCACTTGGGCAATTAGTATCCGGGTATCTGGATTTTGCCGAAAGACAGGCAGAACGGGAACAGGCGATGACCATGAAAGACTGGGCAGAGCATTTAGATAAAATCCTGACCATGAGCGGTGAGAAATTACTACAGGGGGCGGGCTCTATAAGTCACGATACTGCCATAGAAAAAGCCACGACAGAGTATAAAAAGTATCAGCAAAAAACACTCAGTGAGGCTGAACAAAATTATCTCGATAGTTTGAAATCATTGGAAAACCAAAGCAAGCTTCTCAACAAAATGGATGAAAAACCATGATAATCAGAAGACCGCCTCCGCACGTCACTTCGGCAAGCTCAGTGCAACGCCTGTGCTCCGGCGGAAGGGGCGATACGCTGAGCAATGTCGAAGCGGGCGGGGTTAAGAAATGAAGACTAAAACCGAAGAGGCGCTCTGCCCATCGCACAACAGCGGCTATATGGTTCCGCTTCGCTTCACCCAAATTTTTGCTCCACTGCGTTCCGCAAAAACTTCATATAGCCGCGGAACGTTATGCGGCATTTTAAAACGACATCGTAAAAATGAAAATTAGACCAGAAGAATTAACAGAAAACGGTTATGTTCTGATTGACAAGTTAGGACATAAAGAACTTGTGCCATTCATACGGACCTATATGAAAAAGCGAACAAAATATTCATTGTTTTATTACATCAGCAATTTTATTGCTTTTGGACTAGTTGGATACTTTTTTGTTCAAGGTTACCAATTACCAAATTATAGTCTTGGTTACCGTTTTACTCATTTTTCATATGGACTGGCAATTGCATTTGCCTTGCTCCCATTACACGAATACATTCACGTTTTAGCATACAAATCACAAGGTGCGACAAATACTTCGTATGACGCTAACCTGAAAAAATTCTATTTTATGGCATTGGCAGACAAGTTTGTGGCAAATAAAAAAGAATTTCAGGTAGTTGCATTAGCTCCATTTACAGTTGTCACAACTATTCTAATTATTTTGCTATTTATCGTTAATATCAATTGGACTTTGACTATTTCAAGTGTTTTGCTTGCGCATACAGCAATGTGTTCAGGAGACTTTGGACTTTTAAGTTTCTTTGAATTCCATAAAGACAAAGAACCCGTAACGTATGATGATGTAGAAAACAAAGTATCATTTTTTTATATAAAGACCTATCTTAGTGATATAAACTAATAACTGCTTAATAATCATGAAACCCTCAAAGAGTATAATTTATTGGTTTGCGCTGTTTGTATTTTGCTTTATTGCCTATCAACAGATAATAGACTACATCAGACCAAATTACACTGGCAACAATTTGACTATAAAGTATTTGCTTGGAATTGCACCGAATTTTTTTCCTGCAATTGGAATTCCTGCCTTATTTGTGATTCTAATTCCGCAATTGAAACGAACTAATAAGTGGTTAAACAAAAACAAACACCTAACAGCAAATATAATTTCACTAACAGGACTTATATCGTGGGAGTTTATTCAATCTGCTTCAAATAAATTACACTTTGACTGGAACGATATTCTATGGACAATTATAGGTGCTTTAGTTTTTCAACTAATATGGACTATTACTCCAGAAGATTACAAAGAAAAGCATGAAGGAACATTAAGAAAAACGACCGCATAACAAAGGCTATATGCAATAAGGGTTTCAGTGGCAATTCAAGCGTTCTGCCCCGCATAAAATTTCGTGTCGGTGGAGAGGAAAGTAGCCCGAAATCCCTTACTGCTATTAGCCTCAGCCATTATCGTTCATTATAAAAGAACGCATTTGGCAAACTATAAACCAGATTCAATATGGTTCGTATCTTAATATGAGCAAAAAAAAAGATACATAACTAAAGAGAATTCGGTTAAATTATTTGAATCAACAAAGATTAGAGTTCATTGGAATAATGAACAAAAAAGATGGTAATTCTCAATTAATTCAGAATTTTAGCTTAAACCATAAAACGAAAATGCTATGAACGATGATATTCAAATTATTGACCTTACACCAGAAAACATTGCTGATTATGGTGTATGCGGGTACAAAGATGCAGGTAAGCACAAAGAACTGAGAAATAAAATTGCATGGTTTAATAATTATTATACCAAAGGACTAAAGATTAAAGCATTAATCTCGAAAAAAGGGGGTTATCAGGGAATGCTTGAATACATTCCCGGAAAGTTTGCACACCGTCCGGTTAATGCAGAAGGCTACATGTTTATACACTGTATCTTTGTTGGTTTTAAAAAAGAGTTCAAGGGAAAAGGTTACGCATCTGCTTTAATTGACGAATGTATTAAAGATTCAAAAATGCAGAAAATGCAGGGCGTAGCGGTAGTAACAAGAAAGGGATCTTTTATGGCCAATAATGAGATTTTCCTTAAGAAAGGATTCGAAATTGTAGATAAAGCAAAACCAGACTTTGACTTACTGGCTATTAAGTTTGACAAGGCATCAACGCCTCCGGGTTTTAAGCCGGATATACTCGATAACTTAAATGATTATAAAACCGGACTTACTATAATACGATCTCCTCAATGTCCATATACTGAGAAAAACGTAAATGCTATTTTAGAATCAGCAGAAAAGAAATATAAATTAAAAACCAGCCTGATTGACTTAAAAGATTCGGAACAAGCCCAAAAAGTTCCATGTGCATTCGGAACATTTTGTATAATTTATAATGGTGAAATTATCAGTTATCATCCGATAAGTAATACACGTTTTGAAAATATTTTGACTAAAATGGGTTGAATCAATAAAGACTGAGCCCAGGAGATTGAACAAAAAAGCACGAACACGCAACATGCGGGCAGAACATTTACCGGGATTGTTGGGTGTTCATAGGCAGTAACCCGCTTCACCTATTTTGTAGCCTGAGAGGAAATCGTTTCGAAACCTGCCCGCCGGCAGACTGGTAACAACCATAACGCGGTGAGGCTATGAAGGCAACGCAAATACAGGGTGGACTGAATTTTCCACCCAACATTCAACCCTCAGTCCACCTGAATTAGTTTGGACTATGGAACCTGCCCAAACTAATTTTGCATATCATTTCGTTAATCATTAAGGAAAATGATATGAAATTGAAAAAATCAAATTCGGGAATTATGTTAGGCTTAATAATTTTAGTCGGATTTCTGCCATTGGCATTTACATTTTCTCAGAACGGGACACAACTACTACTTGAAACATCTTTTAAGTATGTGGTTTGGTGTGGACAGGCAATTATTTTGGTTACGCTGCTTTTGAAAAAACAAGATATTAGTAAAAATCAATTAATTGGATTGTCAATTCTTTTTGTGCTTATCCCATTTTCGTTTACTTTCAATGAAAACGGGTTTGGCTTTTTAATTTTGAACAAATACACAAGTTCAATCCTTTCGTGGGCAATGGCATGTATAATGCTTGGTAAACTATTTTTTGCACAGCAATTGAAAGAAAACACAAGTGATTCAAATTGAGATGACAGCGAAACGCAAACAAGAATTACTAATAGCTTTGAGCATTTTATTGACATTATGCTCGATTGGATTTTCATTCGAAGGAACAAATTTCATTTGGTTTTGGCAGAAATATCCAATCATTCCAATACTGTTTTTATTATTTGCGTTTTTCGCGGTTCGGTATTGGCTAAAACTTGAAATTGGTAAGCAGCGATATCAAATTCTTTCCGAATATAAAAGAAATTCTGAAGAAAAAGTACAAGCAGATTTCAAATACTTACTTTCGACAAGAGAAATTGAAGTATTAGAATTGATAAATAGTGGTTTAAGCAATAAAGAAATTGCCGCTAAACTATTTGTTTCATTATCTACTGTAAAGACACACATTAATAACATTTACAAAATATTGGAAGTTAAAAACAGACGAGAAGCAATCGAAAAAATAAACGGTAAATAAAAAGTCCGGACTGCCGGCAAGGGATGTTTTAAATGCAGGTATCCAGTGGATTAGGAAACGTTATCGTTTTTTCGTAGCTTGGCAGAGCGGGACAATGAGCTGTTTCAATCTCCCGCGCTTTAACAATCTCCAAATGTTGTATTGCAAAAAAAGAAAATGAAATCAGATAGTGTAAAAACCTGGATTCACGGAATTAAACCTGAACACAGCTTAATGGCTCAGAGAGTGGACGATTTAATAAAAGAATTGATACCGGACATTCAGTTTACTACAAAATGGCATAAACCCTCACAACCACTTGGAGTACCTTTTTACGGACTTATTGACAAAGGCTGGATGATTGCAATGTGGTCGTTTAAGAATGAATTTGCAGTTGGTTTTATAGCGGGAACCCTTTTAGACCCTGAACCACCAGTAACTAGAATGTCAGGACACTGGAATCGAAATTCTGATTTCAAAGCAAGAAGAATTGATATCAAAAACGAATCTGAATTTGATGAAAAATTAATTCGTTGTTGGATCGAGCAAGCCGCAAAACTTCCGGGATGGTCAAAAATTGAATAAAAACACGTTACAATAATGGTTATAAGTAATTGCCCGTTCACGCGTTGCAGAAAATCATCACATATTTTACCTGGAAAGCCGAGCGCTAACCGCACATAACTACGCATAGCAATGTTCGTATGGAAATTTCTTTGAATTGCGGATTTATGGGCCGCTGACACAACAATCAGGTATGTGTTATTAATTATGTTGAACACGGAATAGTAAAGTGGAGATTTATAGTCTGCGTTGTGCATTATTTATTAGATATCGTAAATATAATTTCTCAACTTAGATTGAGCTAAAATGACCCGGCAAGAAGCGGAACAGCTATTACAAAATACTTTTAGACTCTCTCATTTTTATGATGAACAATGGGCTGCCATTGATAAGTTATTAATAGGCGAGCAGGTTCTTCTGATTGAGAAAACCGGTTTCGGCAAATCGTTGTGCTTCCAGTTTCCCGCAGTGTTGCACAAAGGCATGACGGTAATTTTCTCACCATTAATTGCGTTAATGCGTGATCAGGTAAAAAAACTGAACTTATTGGGAATTGCCGCCAACTGTGTTAATAGCGAGCAAACGCCTGAGGAAAATACTCAGATAATTAAGGATGCAATATCCGGGAAAATTAAAATTCTTTATATAGCCCCTGAGAGGCAGGAAAATTCTGAGTGGGTGGAAGCAACCCGGCGGATGAATCTTTCAATGGTTGTGGTTGATGAAGCTCATTGTATTTCAGTTTGGGGGCATGATTTCAGGCCAGCTTTCAGACGCATTATTAATCTTGTTAATTTGCTGCCGAAAGGGCTTCCGGTACTTGCAACAACTGCAACTGCCACAAAAAGGGTGGAGGCTGATATTGCCGCACAGATGGGAGGAAATTTAACTACAATAAGGGGTAACCTGATGAGGGATAATTTCAGGCTGCTCGTAATAAAAGTTAATTCGGAAGATGAAAAACTGATATGGTTAGGTCAAAATCTTGTAAATATTCCGGGAACCGGCATACTATATACAGGGACAAGAGTTAATACGGAGATATATTCCAAATGGTTTGAGTATCTAAATATATCCTCGGCAAGTTATAATGCGGGATTAGATCCTGAATCGAGAATTGCTGTTGAAAATGGTTTGATGGAGAATCGTTGGAAATGTGTGATTTCCACAAATGCACTGGGGATGGGAATTGACAAACCCGACATTCGTTTTATAATACATACCCAAATACCGCAATCGCCTATCCATTATTATCAGGAAATCGGAAGAGCCGGCAGGGATGGTCAGCCGGCATATATAATCCTTTTTTTTAATGAAGAAGATAAAAAGCTGCCCGAAGCTTTTATTGAGGGCGGAAGACCTGCAATCCCGAAGTATGAAAAAGTTATCACGGCAATAAAAAATGAAATGCTCGGCGAACGTGAACTGATGAAGCGGACTAATTTGAAGCAGACTCAAATAAGAGTAATAAAAGCCGATCTTATTGAACAAAAAATTATTCGTGAGGTGACAGTTGGGAAAAGCAAAAAGTTTGAATATATTCCAGGAGCTCCGCAGTTAAATACTAAAACTTTTGAGGAATTGCGTGCAAGTAAAACCCGTGATTTGGATAAAATGCTTGAATATGTTGAAACAACTCAATCACGCATGAAATACCTTTGCGATTATCTGGGTGATTCATCAATACACGATTTTACCAATTGTGATAATACAGGGCTGAAAAAAAGAACAGTTTCAGTCAATGAAGAATGGACTAAGAAACTGCAGGATTTTCGTGAGGATTATTTTCCGGAACTTGATGTTGAGACAAAGGGAGCGAATTTAGTAATTGGGATAGCTGCTTCATATTATGGTGTTTCAAATGTAGGCGGCGCTTTGCATCGCAGCAAATACGAAAATGGTGGTGATTTTCCTGATTTCCTTTTGAGATTAATACTCAAAGCATATCGCAAAAAATTTGGCCAGGAAAAATTTGATCTTATCCTCTATGTTCCACCAACAAAGTCGGGTGACCTTGTTAAAAATTTTGCTGTGAAAGTATCGGAAGTCCTAAAATTCCCAATCTCTCATAATTTAATTAAGCATAGAACAACGAGTGAACAGAAAGTATTTGAAAACTCTTATCTGAAATCCGACAATGTAAAAGATGCTTTTGAGCTTAAAACACCGGATGAAGTGAGAGGGAAAACCATTTTATTAATTGATGATATTTTCGACAGCGGCTCGACAATTAAAGAAATTGGAAGATATTTAAGTAATTTAGGGGCTGTTAAGATAGCGCCCTTAGTTATAGCAAGAACAGTCGGAGGAGATTTAGTCTGAACAAAGAAGCTGCATATTGGATAGCATTGGCACATTTGCCAAGATGGGGTTACCTAAAAATTAACAACCTGATCATAAAATTTTACCATGAGAAAAAACTTTCAATAGAGGATTTTTTCCAATTATCCGAAGATGAATGGCAAACCCAATTTGATCTTGGATATAAGGAAACAGAGGATTTAAAGAAGGCAAAATCCGAATTGGTCAACAATGCGTTTTTAGCTGAAACGTTGATAAATGAGGGATATGAGATAATCCCGATAACTTCACCCGAATATTCAAAAACCCTCAAAGCAAATCTTAAAACAGCACATTCACCGGCTTTATTATATGTCAAAGGCAACAAACAAATAATGCAGGAAAAATCTATTGCAATTGTCGGCTCCCGTTCTGCCTCTGAGATAGCATTAGCATTTACCGATAATATCGCCAGGTTAGCGAGCAGGGAGTATAAAGTAATTGTAAGCGGTTTCGCAAAAGGAGTTGACAAACAAGCATTAGATTCGGCAATTAATTACAAAGGACAGAGTATAATTGTGCTTCCTCAGGGAATAATGACCTTTGGTTCAGGTTTTAAACTTTATTACAGGCAAATTGTTGATGGTGATGTTTTAGTCCTGAGTACTTTTTTTCCAAAAGCTCCATGGAAAGCAGAATTAGCGATGGCAAGAAATCCAATCATATACGGTCTTGCTGATGAAATATATGTTGCAGAATCGTCTGAAAAAGGGGGAACCTGGTCCGGAGTTGTTGACGGATTAAGAAAAAAAAGAATAATATATGTTCGAAAACCAGAAACATCTGAAAGAAATGCTAATGATTTATTGGTACAAAAAGGCGCCATCCCGGTTAATTTCGATGGCAAGCCTGAGAGCGGTCATTATCCGTTAACATCGGCGAACAGCGCGATATTTGTCCGCGAAAATGAAGAAAATAACCAAAAACGAATCTTGGATTTGCTTAAGAATGGAGAATATTCGGCAAAAGAAATTATTCAAAAATTAGACTTAAATTGGTCAGAAAAACAGCTCAGAGTTTTTTTAGAAAATCAAAAAGATGTTGAATGTATGAGCGGCAAACCTTTGCGATTTACTTTGAAAGATTCAACAATGAAGCAGAAATCATTATTTGATTAATTACAGCCGATTATAGGAGCATTTTTGCTTCTGCCGGAACACTCCTCAATCATGCCTTCCTTACTCTGCCAAAGAGATACAGCATTTCCGCCCCGATCTGCTTCGCTCTTTCGGTGTATTTTACAGACTCAAGGCTGGTCCCGTCATACGCTTTAGGGTCTTCATAACGGACAGGGAAGCGGGCTTCCGCTCCGAAAACGACCGGACAGTTTTCGTCTGCATCCGAACAGGTCATAACAGCCGTAAAGTTTTTCTGCGGATTGAACGGGTCGGAATATTTTTTTGAAAAACACTTTAGTGGATTTTTTTCTGCTGAGTAAAAAACTTCATAAACCGGATTATCTGTGTAGTCAGTTTTTTTAATCCTGAAACCAAGTCCGCCCAATGCTTCAACAGCCCGCGGATTAAATGCCGTTGCCTCAGTTCCACCGGAAAAACAATTTACACCTCCAATACCGTAATATTCTGCCGAAGTCTGCGCCCAGATTTGAGAAATATGGCTTCTGCGTGAATTATGTGTGCATATAAAAATAAAATTCATCTCACTTTTCTTGCTGAGTAAGCTGCTGATATAATCAGCGAATTCTTCAAGCAGCTTTTTTCTTTCAGGCGGAATTTCGCCGAATGAAGAACTCAACTGCTGGATTGTTATTTCGAGATCATTGTATAAAGGCATTTAATTATCCTCTCCAAATTAAATAGTTGTAAAGATCAGGTATATCCCGCCGAGAATAACCAGTATTCCGCATATTCTTTTTGTCCATAAAATTGTTCGTGATCCCTCACTCCAGTCCAAATATTTCTGAAGCTTTCCGGTAAGTGTTCCGGCTCCGACAATCACAGAGCAATGACCAATGCCGAAAGCGAAAAGAAAAATCACGGAGAGCAGAAAATCCGACTGAGCAGTTTGAAAAACAATTCCAAGTACCGGCGCCATATAGGCGAACGTGCAAGGTCCTAGAGCAATTCCAAACAACAATCCTAAAATCAGAGCGGCGGCAAGTCCACTGGTTTTAGTCTTATGAATCCCGATTGTATCCCACTCAAGTTTAATTATATCGAGCAGATATAACCCGACAACAAAGAAAATACCAGCCACAAAATAGTTCCCATAGATTCCGACATCTCCCATCAATCTTCCGAGGGATGCAGTAATTAATCCAATTACCGCGATTGTGACTAATATTCCCACCGAAAAAATCATAGAAATACTGACTGTTCTTCCGACTGAGATTTTCCCCTGTGAACTGATAAACCCCACGATCAGAGGAATGCTTGAAAGATGACAAGGAGAGAGTAAAACCGATAATACTCCCCAGAAAAAAGATGCTGGCAGAGCAATCCACAGAGTCCCGTTCAAGGCTTCATATAATGCTGTAAATAGATTCTCGAACATTGTCAGCCTTTTTTGGTGAGAGGAAGCAGTCCTTTTTGCTGCAAAATTTTATCAATTTCAGCCTCCGGATAAAATCCCTGATGCCTGTGGAATTCCTTTCCGTTGTCATCAAGAAAAACCTGTGTGGGAATCAGGTTTATCTGATATTTCTGAGCATAATGTTTTTGTTCGGGTTTCCATACATCATAAAAAACAACTTTAACCTGATCGCCGTATTTCTTTTCGATCGCTTCCATAACTGGCTGCATCTGTTTACATGGGATGCAGTTTACTGAACCGAGTTCGATGAAAGTGACCAAGTGATTCTTTGAGCCGGCGACCTGATCAGATTGGTCAGTCTTCTGCGCCTGAAAAGGAGTGCAGAGAATCAGAAAAACAACTGCTGCAAAAAGTGGCACTCTCATTTTTCAGCCCTCATTAAGCCATTGAAGTATCTGTTCGTCTTTGGGAATGATCCCGTAACTTTTAACCTTTTCATTGACAACAAGTCCGGGTGTCATCATAATTCCGTACTCCATGATGTCATTGATCTCCGTGACTTTCTCAACGGTGGCATTAATATTATTACTTGCTATCACTTCCCTCACCTTTGATTCAAGAGCCATACATTTTTTGCATCCGGTTCCAAGAATTTTTACTGCTGCCATTTTCATCACCTTAATTTATTATCTTACCAAAAATTAAACTCTGCAATTTTTATACTTTCTGATCCCAAAATATTTTATTCCCAGAAATACATTTGGGCTTCAAGAGAATTTGGGAAATTTGATTTGATATCTGACAGGGTTTGCTTCATCAACGTATTATCCTTTGTCATTATGTAGCGTGCTTTTTCTATCTGAACCAGAAGACGCGGATAAAACGCAGAATCAGTCAGATCATTCAGACCTTGCTCTGTTTTACGGATCACCTCATCATATTTGCCCGCAGGCATTATTGTTTCGGCTATTCCGATTCGGAGCATTGCCCGGAAATCCAATGCAGGCAGATAGCCGTTAAAATGGAAAAACGATCTGCCGTTATGATCGAGAAAGTAAACAGAGGGAGTCCAGTAAGCGCCAAGTTCTTTCCGTTCCTGTCTGTTTCTTATCAGATCAAGTTTAAGCAGAATAAACCAATCGAGCATCTCCTTTTTGAGATTTTCGTCGATATACGTTGTGCTGTTCAGTTTTTTGCAGCCTCCGCAGCCATCCATCTCAAATTGCAGCAGAATAGGTTTATGTTCCTGCAGCGATGCATTTTTTGCATCATCTAAGTTATTTAGCCAAATCATATTTTTTTCTCCGGATTATTTTCATTTCAAATATTTATGATAATTTAATTAATATCTGTCTTTTTATTCGGATGATTATCTGCTAAGGGCACACATCCGGAGATTTAACACTTCCTTCTTCAACTTCCCCCTTAAAATATTTTTTCTGAAACCGTAGTGAAACGTTAACCAGTCCGATAAGCACAGGCACTTCGACAAGCGGGCCTATGACGGCGGCAAATGCCTCTCCGCTGTTTATGCCGAAGACTGCAATGGCAACAGCAATTGCGAGTTCAAAATTATTACTTGCAGCTGTGAATGAGAGTGTTGCCGTTTTGGAATAGTCAGCCCCGACTTTTTTCCCCAGGTAAAATGAAACGAGAAACATAATGATAAAATATATGACCAGCGGTATTGCAATTCTTACAACATCAAGCGGGATTCTGACAATATACTCTCCCTTGAGTGAAAACATTACGAATATGGTGAATAGCAGAGCTATTAAGGTTATCGGACTGATTTTCGGGATAAATTTCGACCCATACCATTCTTTCCCTTTTGCTCTGAGCAATACAAATCTGGTGACCATTCCGCCGAAGAAAGGGATTCCTAAATATATCAGCACACTTTCAGCTACCTGACCGATTGTAATATCAACGGCAAAACTCTGTAAACCAAACCATGCGGGTATTATTGTCAAAAAAGCATAAGCGTAAAGCGAGAAAAACAGCACCTGGAAAATCGAGTTAAAAGCAACGAGTCCCGCAGCATACTCTGTATCTCCTTTTGCAAGTTCGTTCCACACAATAACCATTGCTATACAGCGTGCAAGCCCGATCAATATTAAACCAGCCATGTATTCGGGATAGTCCTGAAGGAAGAGCACTGCAAGACCGAACATCAGTACAGGACCAATCAGCCAATTCTGCACAAGGGATAAACCCAGAACTTTTACATTTCTGAACACATCCGGCAGCTCTTCATACTTTACCTTTGCAAGCGGCGGATACATCATTAATATTAATCCGACAGCAATAGGGATATTTGTGGTTCCAACGCTCAATGAATTCCAGAAGCCGGCAACATCCGGGAAAAGATGTCCCGTTAACACGCCCGCGAACATGGCAAAAAATATCCATAAAGTAAGATATCTGTCCAGAAATGAAAGTTTTTTTATCAGTGAATTCATTTAAATCCCTTCTTCAAAAATTGTTTTGAATAAAAAGCTTTTCGGGGTCACAGCGGAATATTAACTGGAATCAGAATGTCCCGGAAGTTAGCCCAACCAAAAATATGTCCTGTCAGATTCTTATATGGCGCCATATATAAACCCGCTCAGGGTTGACATCATTATTACAAGAGCGACATAAACGAGCGTTTTTTGTGTGCCAAGTACTCCCCTTATCACAAGCATATTTGGAAGGGAGAGTGCAGGACCTGCAAGTAAAAGTGCCAGTGCCGGTCCTTTACCCATACCGCCTTTAATCAAACCTTGAAGAATCGGTATTTCAGTCAGCGTGGCGAAATACATAAAAGCACCCGTAACCGAAGCGAAAAAATTAGAGAAAAATGAATTTCCACCGACCAATGTGTTAATCCACTCCTTCGGAATAATACCCCCATCACCCTCAACCGTGCCCAGCAGAAAACCGGCTGCCAGAACACCAGCTCCCAGAAGCGGCATTATCTGTTTTGCAAAACCCCAGCTCTCGCCGAGCCATTGGTTTGGTTCTCCTTCGGATAATGTCAGGGCTAATGTTGTGGCTATTATCGCAACAATAAATGGGAGCATTGGCATATCGTAAAAAAAGAGAGATGTAATAACAACTGCGGCAGTTCCAGAAAGTGCAAACAACTTTTTAACTTTCACAATGAATATCATGGATATTGCAAAGCCCGCCCCGAAAATCGATGTAATAAACCATTTGTTTGCATAAACTGAATACCAGAAACCTTCAGTGCTGTCTGACGGCTTTCCCCAGTTGACAAATACCAGAATTGCAACAAGGATAAAAAAGTGCAGGGTAGTCTGCCAGATTGGTCTTGTCTCCTCTATCTCAGGTAATGCAATCTGAGCATCCGATCTTACCTTTTCCTCTTTCCGGTAAATAAATGACATTATAAGACCGATTACAATGCTGAAAGTAACAGCGCCGATAACTCGCGCAATGCCAAGTTCAATGCCAAGAATTCGTGCGGTCAGGATAATCGCCAGAATATTAATTGCGGGGCCTGAGTAAAGGAAAGCAATTGCGGGTCCTAATCCGGCGCCTCTTTTATGAATACTTGAGAAAAGCGGAAGAACCGTGCAGGAGCAAACGGCTAAAATTGAACCTGAAACAGAAGCGACTAAATAGGCAGCCCACTTTTTAGCTTTCGCTCCAAAGTATTTAATAACCGCAGCCTGACTAATAAAAACCGATATAACACCGGCAATAAAAAATGCCGGAACCAGGCATAAAATGACGTGTTCCTGAGCATACCATTTCGCAAGTGCAAATGCATCAATTATTGCATCCCGGAATGTTATATTTTCAACAGGCATAAAGTATGCAAAAAGAAAAAATAAAATTATCCGCAAAAATGACTTATACTGATCTTTCCATTCCATATTAATTCGCCTGCAACCGAATTATTCGTTTATTTAATGCTGCATATTTCATTTCGGTCCAGAGATTTTATTCGTTTTTTGTCGAGGATTATCATATCTTCATCGCCTATCCAGAAATCAAGTGAAGTTAAAATCCCTGTGACACGCAGATCCTCAGGCTGTGGATTGATAAAATAATTGACCCATTTCCCGTCTTTCGATTCAATCACAAAACCGCTTTCTTTGAGTATTTTCAGATGTTCCGACACGGTGGAATTGGCTAATTGCAGTAATTCGCGGATCTCACAAACGCATAATGGTTTGGTCTGAAGTGCTTTCAGTATCCTGAGTCTGTTTTTATCAGCCAGCGCCTTAAAAATATTTGTATTTTCTTTCATGTAATTATATTTCGTTTATTACCGAAATATAATCCGGCGCAAATAATTTTGCAAATCCTAATTGCAGAAAAATTGATATGGCTTTCAATACAATCTTCAGAGAAGCAATTTTTGTAATTTACCCTTGCAGGGGAATGGCAAAAAAAGTCTGACTCGACTGTGGGATTGACATTAACAAAAACTTTCGTAAAACATAGCTGACATTATTAAGCTCGTTATTCTTTCAAATCCCATAAAAGATTTATAACTTTAAAAGTTAAATACAAATGAAAATATTTCATTGCACACATTTTTTAATGAAGTAATATTAACAGGATTAATTTATGTCAGATTATAAGATAATATGGACAAAGATCGATGAGGCGCCTGCCCTCGCGACATATGCACTATTACCGGTTGTTAGTGCTTTCACCAAAAGCGCCGGAATAAAGGTGGAGACAAAAGATATATCGCTCGCAGGACGTATTATTTCGAATTTTCCGGAGAGGCTCACAGATGATCAGAAAATCCCGGACTATCTGGGTGAACTTGGTGAATTAGCCAAAACCCCGGACGCGAATATTATTAAATTACCCAATGTTAGCGCATCAATTCCCCAGCTCCAGTCAGCAATTAAAGAATTACAGGCTCAGGGGTACGATATTCCCGATTATCCCGAAGAGCCTTCTACTACGGAAGAAAAAGAGCTTCAGAAAAGGTTTGCGAAAGTTCTGGGATCGGCAGTCAATCCGGTGTTAAGAGAGGGAAATTCCGACCGGAGAGCAGCCGCCTCTGTAAAAAAGTTTGCTAAAAAGAATCCTCACCGTATGATGAAACCCTGGCCCGAATCAGGTTCAAAGGCAAGAGTGGCACATATGACGGAAAAGGATTTTTTTGAAACGGAAAAATCAGTTACTATTAAAGATAATTGTTCGGTCAATATCGTTTTTCAGGGTAGTGACGGCAGCGCTGTAAATCTTAAAGAAAACCTGGCGCTAATAAAGGGCGAAGTAATCGACGCCTCTGTTATGAATGTGAAATCGCTCAGGAAATTCTATGCTGAAACGATTGATGCTGCAAAAAAAGAAGGCACACTGCTTTCTCTGCATCTTAAAGCTACAATGATGAAAGTATCGGATCCGATAATGTTTGGTCATTGCGTTTCCGTTTACTTTAAGGACGCACTCGAAAAGCATGCCGAGACACTTAAATCGATAGGGGCAAACGTTAATCATGGACTTGCTGATGTACTTGCAAAACTTTCGAAGCTGCCGGCGGATAAGAAAGCTGAGATAGAAAGTGATTTAAATAAAACTTATGAAACCCGTCCTCCTTTAGCTATGGTTGACTCACGGAAAGGCATCACTAATTTACATTATCCAAATGACATAATAGTTGATGCATCAATGCCGAATGTTGTCAGGGATGGCGGCAGAATGTGGAATAAGGATGATCAGCTTCAGGATACAGTCGCAATGATCCCTGACCGCTGTTATGCAACCATTTACAAAGTAATAATTGAAAATGCAAAAAAACACGGACAATTTGATCCTTCAGCAATGGGTGCAGTTTCAAACGTTGGATTAATGGCTCAGAAGGCGGAAGAGTATGGGTCGCATGATAAAACATTCGAAGCCGCCGCCAATGGAATTATCAGAGTTATTACCACATCGGGGGATGTGCTCATTGAACAGAAAGTGGAAAAAGGTGATATTTTCAGAATGAGTCAGGCGAAAGATGCCGCTATCCGCGATTGGGTTAAACTTGCCGTTAAGAGAGCTAAGGCTTCTGACACTCCCGCCATTTTCTGGCTGAATGAAAACAGGGGACACGATGCTGAAATTATTAAAAAAGTCAAGGAATACCTGAAGCAGGAAAATGCCGATGGGCTGGAAATAAAAATTCTCTCACCGGACGAAGCAATGAAATATACCCTTGAAAGGGTTCGCAAAGGACTTGATACGATTTCGGTAACCGGAAATGTTCTCAGGGATTATTTGACGGACTTATTTCCGATACTTGAACTCGGCACAAGCGCCAGAATGCTTTCAATAGTTCCGCTTCTCAATGGCGGAGGTCTTTTTGAAACCGGTGCCGGCGGTTCTGCGCCTAAGCACGTTCAGCAGTTCCTCGCTGAAGGGCATCTGCGCTGGGATTCGCTTGGCGAATATTGTGCGCTTGTTCCTTCGCTGGAATTAGCTGCCGAAAAAACTGGCAACAAAAAGGCGGTGGTTCTTGCTCAAACTCTGGATAAAGCTGTTGGAAAATATCTTGAGAACAGAAAAGCCCCGGGCAGGAAAGTAAATGAGATTGATAACCGCGGCAGTTCATTTTATCTTACTCTTTACTGGGCTGAAGCGCTTGCAGAACAAGACAGTGATCCTGATCTTAAATCCCTTTTTAGTAAAGTATATAATGAAATAATCAGCAATGAAGAAAAAATAGTCGAAGAATTTCGTGTAGCGCAAGGCAAAAAAGTTGATATCGGCGGTTATTATTCACCCGATGCTACGCTTACTGAAAAACAGATGAGACCCAGCATCACTTTCAACAGGATTATCGATTCGATCTGAATTTTCCTTTAGTGTAATTACTGAATCCCGCTCATAACAGAGCGGGATTTTGTTATCATTATTAGAGGCATGTCCAATGGGAAACCACTCAAACTTAGAGAGTTCTCTCCCGCATTTTTTGCCTTCCTATTTATCTCAGAACATATCTTTCAGTATTGATATACAGTTTAATCGGAACTATTATCACATAAATTGAGTTTTTAACATATATTTATCAGTGAGAATATGAAAAAAGTTACGATTATTGGTTCCGGGCTTGGAGGATTAGCGACAGCTATGCGTCTTGCTCATAAGGGGCATGATGTTACAATTCTGGAGAAACACCAGACGCCGGGTGGAAGACTGAATGTCATTTATAAAGACGGATTTAAGTTCGATCTTGGTCCCTCCTTTATGAGCATGACTTATGAACTTGATGAATTATTTAATTCAATCGGGAGAAAAAATCCGGTTGAACTTGTCGAATTAGATCCCCTTTATCAGGTGTTTTTTGAAGGCAAAGAAAAACCGCGCCTGATATATAAGAATCTTACAAAACTGGAAGAAGAATTCAGGGATATTGAGCCTGATCTTGCAGCAAAGGTGGACCGCTACCTTACACGAGCAGGCCAGTTTTTCCATGATACTGAGGATAAAGTTGTTAAATCGAATTTTGATAGTTATCTTGGCTACATTCTCAAACTGACCAGGGTTCCGTTAAAACATCTGCCGTATCTCTTCAAAACGATGTGGAGTGAAGTAAACAAAACTTTTACTTCGGAAGAGGTTAAAGTTATTTTTTCACTTGTGGCATTTTTTCTTGGTTCGACACCGTTTCAAACTCCTGCAATATATTCACTGCTCAATTATACCGAAATGAGGCATAACGGTTACTGGAAAGTAAGCGGAGGTATGTACACTCTTGTCGAGGAAATAATAAAAATCCTTGCTGAGATGGGAGTGAAAATTTATTACAATACCGAGATCAAGGGGTTTAATAAAATAAACGGCAGATTGGATTCGGTTGTTGACCAGAATGGTAAACTCTGGAGATCCGATATATTTATATCGAATTCGGATGCCGCCGCTTTCAGGGGGCAGGTACTCGGAAGAAAGAAATTCAGGGAGGAAAAACTCGACAAAATGCACTGGACCCTTGCACCTTTCACAATATATCTTGGTGTTAAAGGCAGCATTGATAAACTTATGCATCATAATTATTTTCTCGGCAGCAATTTTAAAGGTTATGCCGAGACTATTTTTACGACTTCAATCAGTCCCCAGAAACCATATTATTATGTAAATGTTCTTTCAAAATCAGAGAAAACAGTAGCTCCCGAAGGTCATGAGAATATGTTTATTCTTTGTCCGGTTCCTGATCTGAGGTTTAAACCTGACTGGAGTGACAGAGAAGAACTTGCTCAGAATATTATTGATGACCTGTCTGCACGAGTCGGTTTTGACATTTCATCGAATATTGTATCAAAAACCATTCTGGACCCTAATGACTGGGCTGAGTCGCTGAATCTTTACAAAGGCTCCGGCTTAGGTCTCGCTCATGATATTGACCAGGTTGGCGCTTTCAGACCGAAAAATAAGGATGAAGAATTTTCGAATTTATATTATGTCGGAGCCTCGACTACACCGGGCACCGGGCTGCCAATGGTTATAATAAGTTCACGATTAGTATCAGAGAGGATCGGTAATGAGCTTGCAGATGTATAATCAGATTAGCGCCAAATTAAGCAAAAAACTAACAAAGAATTACAGTACGTCTTTCAGTCTTGGGATAAGTGCATTTTCCAAAGAATTACGAGAACCTGTCTATTCCATTTATGCTTATGTCAGGATTGCAGATGAAATAGTTGATACATTTCATGGTTATGATAAACGTGCACTTCTCGAGAAATTCAGAAAGGACACAATTGAAGCCATTAATCAGGGGATTTCGACGAATCCTGTTCTTCAGGCTTTTCAGCATGTTGTTAACCGCTATAATATCGAGTGGGAATTAATAGATGCTTTTCTTAAAAGTATGGAGATGGATCTCACTGAAAATTCATATAGCAGAAGTGATTATGATAATTATATTTATGGTTCTGCCGAAGTTGTCGGGCTGATGTGCCTCAGAGTATTTGTAAACGGTGAAGAGAAGATGTACCGGGACCTGGAATATTCCGCAAAAATGCTCGGCTCGGCATTTCAAAAAGTTAATTTTCTTCGTGATATCAAAAGTGATCTTGAAGAACGCGGAAGGATTTATCTTCCGAATGTGCACAGCAGCTTTATGATAGATGATCATCACAAAAAAATCCTTGAAGCCGAGGTTCAGAAAGAATTCGATCAGGCATTGGAAGGCATTAAAAAACTTCCGGCAGGAGCTAAATTAGGTGTGTATTCAGCATACCTGTATTATATATTCCTTTTCAGGAAAATCAAATCCCTCGGAGTTGAAAAATTAAAAAAGCGTAGGGTCAGAATTTCAAACGGAAAAAAGCTTCTTTTACTCCTTAAGAGTATATTAGAAGTGAAATTATTAAAGGTTACGTAAGATGAGTGAGTATCTGCTCATTAATATTCTGACAATAATATTTCCTTTAGCGCTTAGTTTTGAGAGCAAAATCAGGTTTTATAAAAAAGCCGAGAGATTTTCGGCTGCATTTTTAACAACCGGGCTTTTATATATTGTCTGGGATTTTTTGGCAACAAAAAGAGGGGACTGGTCATTCAATGATCAGTTTATTCTTGGATATAAATTATTTTTCCTGCCGATCGAAGAGATTCTGTTTTTTGTCACTATTCCATATGCGGCGCTGTTTCTTTATGAGACGATGAAATTGTATCTTAAAGATAACCGGATAAGTATAGAGCCGATATGGTTTTTATATATTGGGATTTTGTTAATCGGCGGAGGAATTGTTTTTAATTCTCAATATTACACTTCGACAGTCCTCATATTTTCCGGGCTCTTTTTAACGATAGCCTACAATATTTTGCCTGAACTGCTGCGTTCTTCCTTATACTGGAAATTTATCACATTCAGTTTTATTCCCTTCATTCTGGTTAACTATTTTCTCACATCACTCCCGGTAGTATTATACAACCCGGATTCTATCTGGGGACCCCGGTTCATTACAATTCCTCTCGAGGATTTTTTCTATTCTTTTTCGATGCTGTCTTTGTACTTATTGGTATATATCTATAGCGGGGAGAGATGGCGGCAAAAAAAATCGCCGTTATCGGGGCAGGATTAGGCGGCTTAGCGGCTGCTGCGCGTCTCGCGTCTTCCTGTCACGATGTTACGATTTATGAGAGCGCTTCAAAACCCGGCGGCAAAGCTTCTGAAATCCGTTCGGATAATTTCCGTTTTGATGCTGGTCCCTCACTTCTTACAATGCCTTTTGTTCTTGAAGAACTCTTCGATTCGTGTGATGAAAACATAAACGATTATCTCCGGCTCAGCAAATTGGAAGTAATATGCCGCTATATTTTTCCTGACGGGCAGGTAATTAATGCATTTTCCGATCCCCGAAAATTTGCCGCCGAAATTGAAGAAAAGACCGGAACTCCCTCAAAGGATGTAATAAAATATCTTCAATACTCAGGCAAAATTTATGATCTGACCGCTGATCTTTTTCTGAATAAAAGTTTTTCGGAATTTTCGACTCTTATTAGCCGCTCATCTCTTAAAACGCTTTTAAGTATTCATAAGATCGACCCATTCCGAACGATGCACAAAGCAAACAGTTCTTTTTTTAAGTCAGACAGAATAGTACAACTATTTGACCGATATGCTACTTATAATGGTTCCAATCCATTTCGTGCGCCTGCAACTCTGAATATTATCCAGCACGTTGAATATAACCTCGGGGCTTATCTGCCTGAAGGAGGCATTCATTCAATCACATCAGCGCTGCACCGCCTCTGTGAAAAAAAAGGGGTTGAATTCCGCTTCAGTTCTTATGTGGAAGAGATAATTCACAGCAGGAAAAGAGTCGAGGGAATAAGGTTCAAAGATGCCGGCGGAGAAATAAGTTCTGCCCGATACGATATTATTATTTCAAATGCTGATGTGAATAAAACCTATTCCGGGCTTCTTGGAGATGAAGTTTACCGGTTCGCAAAACGATACAGGAAACTTGAGCCATCATCCTCGGCGATGGTTTTTTATTGGGGAATAAATACCGTCCATCGTGATCTTGAAACTCATAATATCCTTTTTTCGGAAGACTACCGAAAAGAGTTTGATGAAATATTTGATAAAAAAATCTGCCCAGTTGATCCCACAGTGTATATTTACATTTCATCAAAGATGAATCAATCTGATGCGCCGGAAGGGCATCAGAACTGGTTTACAATGATTAATGCACCCTACGATGCAGGTCAGGATTGGGATCAGGAACTTTCACGGGTGAGGTCGGCAATTATCCGGAAAGTAAAAAAGCTGCTTAATATTGACCTGAATGACCATATTGTTTTTGAAAAAATATTAACTCCTCCGGAAATTGAAAAAATGACCGGGAGCAGATTTGGCAGCCTTTATGGAATATCCTCGAATAATCCGATGGCTGCATTTCTCCGTCAGCCCAACCGCTCTGGAAAATATAAAGGGCTTTACTTTGTCGGGGGCAGCGCACATCCTGGAGGAGGGATCCCGCTTGTGCTTCTTTCGGGGAAAATAGCTTCAGAACTGATAGAAAAATACGGGGACAGTGAATGATAAAAGCCGATCACAAACAAAGCGCAAGACTGCTTTTTAATTTTTATATTGACCCGCAGTTCCTGAAATACTTCTCGAAATTTACCATTATCGGAAGCCTTCCTGAGGGTTATAAAAACGCCCCCCTTGTTATTACTCCAAACCATATAAGCTGGTGGGATGGTTTTTTTATTGATCGGCTTAATCGTGAGATTTTCGGAAAGAAATTTTATATACTGATGCTTGAAGAGCAGTTAAAGAAATACAATTTCTTTAAAAAACTTGGCGCTTTCTCGATAGTTCAGGGAAACGGACGATCAACTTTAGAGACTAAAAGATATATTGATAATATCCTGAAAGATCCGGAGACTATGCTCGTTGTTTATCCGCAGGGTGAGATTGAACCCCAGGATAAACGCCCGCTCGATCTGAAACCCGGAATAAGCCTTTTGCTCAGGGACGCTCCTGATGAGACCATTATTCTTCCTGCCGGATTCAGGATTGAATACGCAGAGCAGAAACTGCCGGGCATATTTGCGCGTTTTGGTGAAAAAAGAGTTAAAGCTGATATCGTAAATGATCTTGAAAAATATTTCGCTGAATTTGTTTCCAATCTGGATATGTTAGCCGGGCAGCATAAAGACAGGAAAAGCGTTTACGATGTATTCTGATTTGCCGGTTCTTATTCTAAAAATTGCAATATTTTCCGGATTGATAATAACATCCCTTGTAATACTGTATAATTATTTTACGGCTCCGGTAATTGGCAAAAATCGGGAGCAAAGCAGGAATGACGAGTTTATCTCAATTCTGATACCGGCACGGAACGAGGAACATAATATCCCGAAACTTCTGCAATCACTTGTTTCCCAATCGCACACAAATTTTGAAATTATTGTGCTTGACGATCACTCTGAAGATAATACAGCCGGGATCGTTCAGGAATTCGCAGCAGGTAATTCAAAGATAAAACTGGTCAGCGGGAAAGAATTGCCTTCAGGCTGGCTTGGAAAAAACTGGGCTTGTAATCAACTGGCAGAATATGCCAGGGCGAATATTCTGATCTTCATTGATTCTGATGTGGTTCTCTCACCAAATGCTATACAAAATGCTCTGAATATGTTAAAAGCGAATGACCTTGGGATGCTTTCTTCTTTTCCAACACAGATCATTCCTTCAATCGGTTCGTATTTGGTAACTCCGCTGATGAACTGGCTCCTGCTTACTTTTCTGCCGCTGAGGCAGGTTTTTGCGTCAAAGCGCGGATCGCTTGTTGCCGCAAACGGACAATTTATTGTTTTTAAAAAAGAAGCCTACGAAACAATCGGCGGACATGTTTCTGTTGCTGATAATGTTGTTGAAGATATGGAACTTGCACGGCTTATAAAAACTTCCGGTCTCAGGATCATGACTGCATTGGGAGGCTCTGAGATCATGTGCAGAATGTACAGTACTTTCAGTGAAGCCGCTGACGGCTTCGCCAAGAATTTCTATCCCGGATTTAAAATCCCGGTCCCGTTTTTTTTAATAATGATACTTGCCTTCATTTTTATGTATCTTATTCCGTTTGTGCTCATGTTTTTTTATCCCGTATTTTTAATCGCAGCGGCGCTTATCTTTTTTCAAAGGCTTTTACTTTCTGATCTCAGCCTCCAGAATAAACTACTAAACCTGCTGCTTCATCCGGCGCAGATGACCGTCATGACTTTTGTGGCTTACAGATCAGTTATTTTTTCAATAAGGAAAAAAACAGTATGGAAAGGCAGAAACTTACACAGGATTTAACGCTCACTCTTGTACTTGGTGTATTTTTTGCCGTAGGAATTACAGGGCACCTTTTCTCTTCCACGAGGGGAATAATGCTGCTGCTGACACCTTACACATTATTTTTTGCGGCGTTTCTTTTATTAACAGTTCTTTACCGGAAAGCTGATAAGACTTTGTTCTGGTGGATCGGTTTAAGTTATTTTTCTACTTTTTTGATTGAAGTTATCGGAGTAAAAACCGGTTTTATATTCGGTGATTACTCATACGGCAAAACTCTCGGCATAAAAATTTTTGAGACCCCTCTCATTATTGGTCTGAATTGGGTGTTTGTAATTCTTGGAGCCTCATTATCAGCAAAAAGGATATTTAGCAATAGATTCGCGGCAGCTTTTTTTACGGCATTTCTTGCCGTAATCTTCGACTTTTTATTGGAGCCTGTTGCAGTGAATCTCGATTACTGGTCATGGTCCGGCGGAATAATCCCGCTGCAGAATTATGCCGCATGGTTTATTATTTCGTTTATCTATTCCTACATGTTTTTCAGTTTGAAATTAACGGTTACTACAACTCTACCCGAAAATTATTTTTATATTCAGATTATATTTTTTCTCGTTTTGAATTCAGCGTTATAGGAAATTATTATGGGTATTCCGATAGCTTTGCTCGTTATGGCTTTGTGGCTTATACACCTTGTGTATATCCTGACTTCTGCCGCGGTAAACTTTTCTTCAGGGTGGTTTTATTTTCATATTGCAGCCCAGGCTTATCTTTATACAGGATTGTTTATTACCGCACATGATGCAATGCACGGTGTTGTTGCGCCTAAAAACAAATTGGCGAACAAATTGATCGGGACAATATCTTGTTATCTTTTCGCAGGACTCTCATACAGCCGCCTTATCAAAAACCATTTCGACCATCATCGGTATCCCGGAACTGAGAAAGACCCGGATTTCAACGCAAAGTCGCAGAATTTTTTTATGTGGATTGGTGCGTTTATGTATCGTTATACTACTGTTACGCAGATAATAATAATGGGAGCCGCATACAACGTTTTAAATCTGCTCCTGAAAATACCTGAAGCTAACCTTTGGTTTTTCTGGATAATTCCCGCGTTGCTCGGAACGCTTCAGCTTTTCTTTTTCGGAACTTATATGCCTCACAGGTATCCGCATCTGGAGAATATGCAGCCCCATAATTCGCGCACACTTCCAAAAAATCACCTGTGGGCAATGATCTCATGTTACTTCTTCGGCTATCATTACGAGCATCACGAAACTCCCGCCGTTCCCTGGTGGCAGTTGTATAAAACGAAAGGGTAAAAGTATTATAGCAAAAGAGGTTCAGCATTTTCGTAAGAGAATTGTTTTCCGGATCGAAAACACATGATCATTCCTGTAATAATCGTAAAATCTCTATTGTGAGAATTTAGCAGCCATCATGGTCTGTTAGTATATTCAGTCTGATTTCAATATTGTCTTTTGCATTTAATACTTCTCCCCAAAATATTTTTTTACAGGTTTACCGGTATCAAATTCTTTTATGAGACGGGAACTTCCTTTAATAAATGTTTTGACTGAACCATCATTGAATTTTACCTCTTAATTTGGCATTATTCCGGCTTTTTTATGCGGCAGAGCTGACATGAGGTGAAGCCCGCAATTATTGATAAACATTCTGCAATTATAATGCCCCTTCAGCTGTGCCTTTCAGAGCCAGGTAATTAACGAATTTGCGATTTTGAAAAAAAAATTAAAAGACATCATGTCTCATTTTGGAAATATTTTCTTTATTTATTAAGTTCAAATTAACAAAGAGGAATATTAATTGCAGGATTTTTCTTCGTTAACATCAGCTCAGTTTACACTATCGCTCAATAAATTGAGCGCCTTCCGACAAATTGCGGGGTTATACTTCTACGCACCATATAAAAATAATCACAAACCGAACGTTTTTAGGAAATTCCGGGATGTCTATTCCCAAAAAATTAATATAAATAATAAGAATATGATTTGTATTCATCCAGATATACGAGGTGCAGGAATTAAGATATATTGCACCCCAAAATAGTGAGAGAGGTATAAGGTGGAGAGTAAACGATTGATTCAGAGGCACGAAGTGGAGCGAAGCGGAACGTAGTGCCTCTGAATCAGGCGAAAATTTTTGCGGCATTTTACTATTTTTCTAACACTTTTTTTAGGAGAACCTAATGCCATTTAAG
>Ga0172375_10002929_pt1 | contig 26303 bp, 24 predicted proteins | sample LakKiv1m_FD_114537 | JGI IMG/M metagenome (GOLD analysis project Ga0172375, IMG submission 114537) | Freshwater microbial communities from Kabuno Bay, South-Kivu, Congo - kab_092012_11.1m | ecosystem: Environmental > Aquatic > Freshwater > Lake | place: Democratic Republic of the Congo...
AATAGTCTCGCTCCATAGATCTCCTGTTCTTTGTTTGTCTGAATACTTACAAAGTAACAGTTTTTCTTTGATCTGTGGAGCTTTTTTTAACTCCCTTTGTCGCACTTTAGTTTACAATCTTCACGGGTAAATATATTAGTATTCCCTTTGGTGAGCTATTGTCATATCCAGAAAAGCCCTTAATCTTCTTGAGCGTGTGGGATGCCTTAATTTCTTTAACGCTTTAGCTTCAATTTGACGCACTCTTTCGCGTGTGACCCTAAATACATTTCCTACCTCTTCCAAAGTTCTTGAACAACCATCACTTACACCAAAACGCAAAACTAGAATCTTACGTTCCCGGTCAGTAAGAGTTCCTAACGCGGAATTCATTTCTTCTTTTAACATAGAACGCACAGTCGCGTTTGCCGGCGAAACAGCTTTTTTGTCCTGAATGAAATCCCCGAAATGAGTATCTCCTTCATCGCCGATAGGCATTTGCAATGAGATAGGTTCTTGGGCTATTTTCAATATACCCTTTACTTTATCTTGAGGCATGCGCATTTTATGTGCAATTTCTTCGGGTGTTGGTTCACGGCCATTCTGCTGAATGAATATTCGTGAAAATCTGATTATCTTGTTAATTGTTTCGGTCATGTGCACCGGTATCCTGATAGTACGGGCTTGATCAGCGATAGAACGTGTAATCGCCTGCCTAATCCACCAAGTTGCATATGTAGAAAACTTATAACCTCTCTTATATTCGAATTTTTCCACAGCCCGCATAAGGCCGATATTACCTTCCTGGATCAAATCCAAAAAAGATAGCCCGCGATTGGTATATTTCTTGGCAATACTGACAACCAGACGTAGATTTGCTTCAACCAAACGTTTCTTAGTGCGATTGAACTTTAAAAGCGCCGAGCGAATAAATTTGATATTCTCTTTAAGTTTCGCGTTAGGTTCTCTTAAAAGTTTTAATATTTCCTTTTTACGGTTCTTGTCGGGTTTAGTATGCCTGGAGATATGTTCCAATTCCCTGACTAAAGCGTTTAAATCACGTACCGCGTTTTCAATAACTGAAGTTGTAACATTAAACTGCAATAAAAACTGCATGACTTTAGGCTCACTTTTAGTTTTCTTTAATCCCTGGACTATTTTGCTAAGCCTTTTTAAAACTGCTGTTTTATCAGCCTTAATATCTTCCTTTAAAACTTCATCAAAATTAGTTCTTTCTTCGATAACATCAACAGCGACTTTAATTATTTCCCTTTTGATAAATTCAGTAGAAAGTGCAGCGCGCTTAAATTTATCCTCGGTCTCCTCGATTTTTTTGGCAAGCTCAATTTCATTTTCTCTGGAAAGCAAAGAAATAGAACCCATCTGCTTAAGATACATCTTAACCGGATCATCAAGAGGCAGGAATCTTTCGCCCGAACCAGCGCTTTCATTCAAAGCCTCTTCTTTTAAATGCTGGCTCTGCTTCTCGCTGGCTGATGAAGATTTCTCATCGGCATTTTCTACTACCTGTATGTCTTCATCGCTTAAAAGTTCAAATATTTTATCAATATCCTCTGAAGAAGAAATCTCTTCCGGAAGCAGATCATTAACTTCATCAAAAGTAACATAGCCTTTTTGTTTACCCAAAGCCACTATCTTCTCTACATCTTTCTTAGCAAATTCCCTCTTCTTCATTTACTTTACCCCTTTTTTATTAAAAGATGAAACTCCTGCATCAATCTATTAAGCCTCTCTTCATCACCAGATGCCTGAGCTGCCCTAATTTCATTATGCAAACGTTCTCTTGTGGATTTAATCTTGTCTTTTTTTAGCCTTTCAATACATTCTCTGGCGATTTTTTCTTTTCCTTCAGCAATCTCAGGCATAAAAGCTGATTCACAAACTACCTGCAAAATATCGGAATCACCAAAATGATTAAGGAGAACACCTTTATCTATTGTCCTGCCATCTTCCGCCAACGAAAACATCGTAGAAACTATTTTTGAAGTAATTTCATCCTGAAAATCCGCAGGATCAAGATACTGCTTAATCTCCTGTAATAATTCCGTTTCTTCAAGCATCAACTTGATCAGAAGCTTTTCAGTTGCGTTAATATTAATTTCTTTTTTTACAGCTTCTGTTTTTTGAGGAATCCTTGTTCCGTCTTCCTTAACTTTGCCCAGATCCTCTTTGAGGGCATTCTCATTTACATCTAAATTTTCAGAAAGTTTCTTTAAATATTCGCTGCGTAAAACTGCGTTAGTGAATTTTTTTATTGTGCTCAGCATCTCAGTAGATATTTTGGCCTTGCCTTCCGCTTCTTTAACGGAAAAACGTGATTTCAACGCTTTTAATTTGTAATCAAAAAGATTATCCGCATTTTTTATCAGGTCCTTAAATGCATCTATACCATTTTTTCTGACAAATGTATCCGGATCGTATCCTTGAGGCAAAGAAGCAATTTTAACAAGAACATCTTCTTCGATAAACGTATCCAAAGAACGCAGCGATGCGTCCTGTCCTGCCGCATCTCCGTCATAAACCATAACAATATTATGCGTATATCTTTTTAAAAGCCTTACCTGCTCCACCGTCAAAGCAGTGCCCAGAGAAGCCACAATATTCTGAAAACCTTCCTGAAAAGGAACAATAAAATCTAAATATCCTTCTACAACACAAACGCTATCATTATCCCTAATAGCCTCTTTTGCAAAATTAAGCCCGTATAAATGTTTACCTTTTACATACACGGGAGTCTCAGGTGAATTGATATATTTAGGAAGAGAATTATCTAATACCCTGGCACCTGCGCCGATAACCTGCGACTTCACATCAAATATTGGAAATATAAGCCTGTTTCTAAATCTGTCGTAAAAACCGCCGTTATCCTTGGGTAAAATAAGCCCAGATTTCTCCAGCAATTCGATGCTCGTATTTTTTGCCCTTAGATGCTCGATTAAACCATCCCATTTGTCAAGAGCCAGCCCCAATTTAAATATTTTAGCAGTTTCTGCCTTGATGCCACGCTTACCAAAATAATTTCTTGCGGCCAATCCGTTCTGGGAATGCAGGTTATTTTCGTAATATCCGGCAGCCAATTCATTAACTTTAAAGATTTGCCCGGATAAATTCACTGCCTGGGAATCATTTTTATTCAATTCCGGCAAAATTACCCCAACCCTTTTAGCCAAAGCCTCAACGGCTTCGGGAAATTCCAACCTTTCATAACGCATAAGGAATTTAAAAGCATTCCCGGATTCTCCGCAACCAAAACAATGATATATTTGCCGGTCTGCAGAAACCATAAAAGACGCAGTCTTCTCATGGTGAAAGGGGCAATTTGCCTTAAAATTACGCCCTGCTTTCTTAAGCGGGATATACCCTGAAATAATTTCAACGATATCAACCCGGCTTAAAACATCTTCTAGGATATTTTCTGGAATCAATCCTGCCATATTTATTTTAGAAAATTTTATCGAACTAAATTTTTATAACCTGCTAATTCTGCGGAAACCCGAACAACCGGTGATCGAAAGTTTCTCTTTCCTTTCGATCTTGTCTAAAAGGAGGTTAAGCCCTAATGTGTCGGAAGATATATGACCTGCTATTACCACATTTAGGTTTAATTCTTTTGCCTTCTTGAAATGCTCATCGCTGGTATGCATAGAAACAAGCGTGTTGACCCCCGCTTTATATAATTTACCCAGCGCCTCTTTCGGACCTTCTGTGCCGCCGGTCATTTCCATAAGGATTTCACCGACTGGAGCATTAGGATTGCCCGCAAGTATTCTTGGGCCAGTGCCGTTTTTAATAGCGTCTTTATACTCAGGAATTCCACTTAATAAATCTATGATATCTTTTAATTTTTTAGGCTTCTCTTTCTTAAAAAGATCCGTCAGGAATTTAGCCACTTGATTATCCGCCGGAGTATGCATACACATAAAAGGTATATCCAGGATCCTGGCAACATCTACCGAACGCATATGGTTATTAGGTAAAACCCTTCTCTCGACTTCTCTCATGCGTTGGGCAACTAGTTTTTCAGCCAACGCTCTTTTTACCCCAGCTTTTTCCAAAAGATCGACCTGCAAGATCATTACTTCGTAAAAATTAGCCCAGGCCCTGCCTTCAGGATGATGTGCGATTACAAGGTCAAGTCCTTGTCTTTGACGGATCCTGTCAGCCAAAAGTAATTCTCCGACTTCAATATCAATGCCAACGAGCACCTTCTTAACCTCTGTATTGGGCTTACCATGCAAAATTGCGGTATCCTCATAAGAGATCTTGCCACACTTATAACGGCAATCGACAGACTTGCCGGCATGCACTACTTTTTTATAAAGATCAATCAGCTTCATTAATGAATTTATTCTCGATTTCAGAAACCGCGCTGTTTATTTTTTCGCCAGGAACAAATTTTGACATTAAGCCATCCCATAGTCCGGTATAAGTTCCAACCGCCACATTAAACAACCTTTTACCCAAATAAGACTTCTGGGCACTTGTCGTCAAATAAGGCATACAGGAAATCGCAAACATATAAATAACCAAACTTATCGTTAAAATACCTCTGGCTATGCCAATAACAAAGCCACCAATCTTACTTAAAGTTGGGATAGTTTCGACCTTAATATAACTGCAAATAATATTCCTGAATAACACAAAAGTAAGATAAGTCAAAACCAGCAAAGGCACAAAAACAACGAAATCAAAAAAATCGAGGGGGAAAGCTTCTACCGGCATACGCGAACGCAATAAATCACTTAAAATTGTATAGTAATGGAATGCTACGTACGTGGCAAAAATTATCCCTAACGCTTTGAATAATTCGACTATAGCCCCGGTCTTGGAAGCAATATAAATAATTCTAAAAAGGACTAAAAGGACAAAAACATCCACCCAGTTAAATTGCTTAAGTACTTCTAAAATCATAGGTTACCTTTCATTAAATTGGACAAAATTTTAAAAAGTATACCATATAAAGGGGCAAAAGTCAAGGAAAGCGGTTTCTTTTTAATGCGGAACTAGCAACTTAATAATTACAGGCTTTATTAAATATGTAATAATGTATCCTAAATAAATAAACGGTACAACCGGGATAAACCTGCAGATTTCAATTTCAATGCCACTTTTGTTTAATCCCACATTATCTTTTATACTTTGCACCTGTTGTCTTGTTAAGCCATCCGGATAGATCGTTCCTATATCATTGCATTTTAGAACAGACTTCATTTTATCAGTTAACACCATGCCCGGCTTTAGGTCAAAAATACTAATTTTTTTTGTAGATTTCTTTTCAATATAATTATTAAAAATCTGGTTAAGGATAAAAAATAAGCCAATAAAACTCAAAGAATAGCTTAAAAACCCTTTTATTTGTTCTATGGCAATATTTCCGATTGAAGAATAGTTATATACAACGTAAAATACCAGCTCTATAGTTGCCACTAAAACACAATCCTTGCGCTTTCTGATAATCCTGGTAAAAAAACGAAAGATAAAAAATAAGAAAAAGTAATAAATCGTTTTACCCTGCCAGCTAAAAAATATCCTATTAAAAATATCGCCAATTAACCGAATAAGGATAAGCATGCAGAAAAAACCCCAAAGCATAATAACCAGATCAATTTTCTTCCTATAGACCTTATCCCAATAAGAAAAAAACCTGAATTTCAATTTTTGAATATTTTCATTAAAATTTACGTTAAATGCAATAAAATCTTTAATGAATCTAATGGAAAAATCAAAGAATAAATATAGGATGATTAATATGAAAATATTACCCAAAAATGAAATTAAAAACCTGTAATTAAACATTTGAAAAGATGTATTAAGCTCTACTGGCAGCAAAAAAGCAAATAATGAAAATATCTTTGCATCCCCTGCTGCCCAAAACCCCAGCCTCCAAATAATAACAGCAAAAATAAAAGCAATTAAAACATTAAATAATATTTTTTTAAATATGCTGGCAGCTAAATAACCAGTTAGAAACAAGGTTATGTAAACAACAATACCCCAAATAAAACCGAGCAAAATCAAATTGTTTTTAACTTTATAACGCTTAATATCATCAATAGAAAAAATTAGTCCCAAAACTAGTGAAAATGGAAATATCAGAACATAAGTAATCATTCCTAAACCTTGATTTTTTTTATAATCTCGTTTTTATTTACAAATACAGAGAACAATTCTTTTGGGCTGTAATATTTACCCAACTGATACAAACCCGCACAAATGCTGTTTAATGTGCAGAACTGGCAACACTCAGCTTTATCATAAAACCACATGCTTCTTCTGTTCTGCCTGACAATATGCCTTTCATCTAAAAAATATACCATTCTCTCTTCATCCTTAACTATCTTTCTGGTTTCAGTAGAAAACTCCTCAAAGCCAGGCATATAACACAAAGGAACCCGCTCAACCCTAAAAGTCTTTTTTTTTCTGCTTAAAAATTGCATAGATAAATACAATTCCAGTTCAAAATCATTAAGCCGAGGAATTGTATCACGATTCTTTGATGCTCTATTCATCAAAGGATCGAGATTATTCCAAATAAAATGGTTTATAAAAGGATACCTTTCTACAATAAATTCGACGTTTAAAGATAAATGATCTGCGTTATATTTGTTAATTACCGTATTAATATTTACATCAATAGACTTATATCTTGAGAGGTTATCAAGTGTTTCAATTACATTACCAAGGGAATCTTTGTTCCTGGTTAAAGCTGACTGAATTTTTTCGTTTACAGAAAACAACGAAACATTCAAGTGCTCTAGTCCTGAATCGATTAAATACATCAAATATTTAAAGTCAGCCAACTTCTGTCCGTTGGTTATAACGCGGGTTTCTATTTTTTTAGTTTTACAATATTTTAGAATCAGTCCCAGATCAGGACAAAGCGTAGGTTCCCCCCCAGTAAGTATAATACCTTCGTACCCCGAACTTATAAAACCATCAATCAGCTTTTTTACTTGATTAAACTTAAGAATCCGGCTATTCGCAGGATTGGAACAAAAAAGACACTCTTGATTACATAACCTACAAAGCTGCAAATAAGCCAAATTAGCCATATCTTTAATTTTTCCTACCGGTTATTGGGATCATATCGCCAAGCTCAGGATGGATTAAAATATAATTTTTCCAGACCCCTTTACAGTAATTATCCAGATCACAATATTTACAATTAAAAAGTTTAATTTTATTATTATCAACTGATTTTTTATTCGAAAAACTGGATATGAACTCTGAGCAATTATTCAGGTATTTATGCCAACCTCCGATACACAATGGTAGCCCACAATAAGGATTAAATATATTGAACCTGCCCATATAAGCGTTTAAAGCATCCTCCACCACAGGAGAAATCGTTTTATAACGCGGGATTAAATAACTATTTCCCCAAGCCCTACCGTGAGGCTGAATTACCGATAAACTAATTTTCTTAATTAGGGGGAAACTTTTTGTTACAAAATAAAAATATTTTTCAAGCCCTGAATAATTTTTACTAGTTAATACCGGGTTTAATGTTACATCTATACCAGAATCCAATAAATTACTAATACCTTTTACGGAACGCTTAAATGCTCCTTTTTTCCTCAAGAGATGATCATGTACATTTGGTAAATGAGAATGTAACCCGACAAATGCCCTTTTTAACCCGCTGTTTTTCAATGATTTTACAAGTTTCAGATTATCCAGCAATATGCAATTTGTTTGTAATTCCATTTCCCTTATTCCGTTTTTCACGGCAAAATTAATAATAGTCGGTAAGTCCTTCCTAATCGTAGGCTCTCCGCCGCTGATCTCAATATACCTGCAGCCCTTTTTAACAAGGCCTAAAATCATATTTTTGACCGCTTGTGTTGAATACCTGGCTTTAACAGGCTCCCTATTAAGCTCAATTGGGACATTACAAAAATAACAATTAGCATTGCAATTTAAACCTAATCTTAAATTAGTATATTCAGGAAATTTAGATATTAAACTGTTTAGGCTCCGTCTATCCATAAGAATTAGATTAATTTTTTATAAAACTCTATACTGTTAAACCCTTTTAGCCTGATATAATCATACGGAAAACCGGAACAAGAAGCATTGTATTTACAAATTCTACAATTTCTGCCTTTTATAAAATTGCGGTACTTTAAATAAAAATCTGCAAATTTAAAGATATCAATCCGGCCTTGTGAAATTGCAAAATATTTTTCTTTTGGTGGAAAAATTATTTTATTTAAACATTTTGATATTTTTTTATTTTTGAGTACATTATTCTTTTTTAATTCGATTAGATCTTTGCAAAAATTACGTAAAAAACAATATCTGCACCTTACCCCAAAACATCTCATGACTTTATTATTTATGAAATAATCATTAAACATTGTGAGCCGACCAAAAATTTCATCGTATATTTTTGCAGAGTGTTGGATTAAATATTCATAGTTCTCAAGGTACTCAGGGGGAAAACGATTAAACCATATATTCATATTTTGGTCTAAGGATAATTTTAGCACAGCATTAATTGAAGGCATATTATCGTTCAAATTATAAAAAACTTTATTCCAATTCTTCCAGGCCCTGCCAAACGGTATGACTTGTAGCAAATCAAATTCTGTCACACCTAAACTAATAAAAAAATTAAGAATACCTGGAAGATAATTAACGTTTATTTTATTAATCACCACATCAATATTGACAATAATGTTGCCTTGGCTCAAGCAATTAAGCAATCCGAATATCGACTGACTAAATGAACCATTAACCCCAGTCTGTTTATCGTGTAAAGTTGCGTTATTCCCATGAAAAGAGAAAGTGACTTCATTAACCCCTGAGGATATTGCGTCACTTGTAAATTTCTTATCTTCAAACTTTCTTCCATTTGTAATGATCTGAATATGTTTATACCCCAAAGAATCTGCTAGTTTTACGATTTTTAGAAAATTCGGATGCAGGGTAGGCTCACCACCACTTAATACCACTCTACAACAACCATTATTTAATCCCTCTATTAAGCTATGTTTTATTTCCTTTATTGCTATACTACTTCCATTTAAAGAATCAGAATCACTGCAAAAAACGCATCTATTATTGCATAACCTTGTCAGACGGACCCAGTGCCGCTTCTCTTCCGCAGTTTTCTCTCTGATTAATTGTTTTTTAAGATTATTCATTAAATATTATTTCTTAGAAAAAATCATATTTTTAAATATTGAAACAATTTCTTTTATTTGTCTTGAAGAAAAATCTCTTGTCTCTATTGCTCCACCTTGCATAATAAGCTCGGGTATATCATTATTTTTTGGCAAAAGCTTAAAATACCGATTTTTTAGGCAGATCCCATAAAGTTCGGTACCTTTTATAGGAACGGCGGCTTGTAATAGAGGAAAAACATTAAATTCTCTGTATAATTTTGCCGCAAATAAAAGCGTAGTATAAATATCCTTTAGCTTCTCTCCTGGAAAACCAATAACATAATGGATAGACAACTTCATCTGGATCTTTTTACATATTTTTGCCACATTCAGAACTGAATTTAAATCAAGATTCTTTTTGACAATTTCATCCAGTACCCTCTGCACGCCCGATTCAGCTGAGATGAATAGGTGGTCAAACCCTGTTTTTTTCATTTTTAGTAGAATATTACTGTTTAATTTATCCGCTCGTAGACCATTTGGCACAGACCAGCTGAATTTACCATTCAACTTCAGCATTCCTGACACAATTTTATCAAACCTCTGGATATCCGCATTCATATTCTCATCAAGAAACATAAAATGGCCAATTTTATAATTTTTTAGGAAATAAGCCATCTCTTTTAAAATATAATCCGCAGAATGCGCCCTCCATTTCCTTTTGGAATAAGGATATATCGAGCAGAATATACACCCATAAGGACAACCTCTACTGGAAAGAAGCGGTAAAAGCCTATATTTATCCCTATGTTCATGTATATAACCTTTGCAAGACAATTCCTTAATAACTAGAAAATAATTATCTTCGTTTAAGTAATTTAGAGCCGCATATGGTAAATCATCTAAATTAGAAATATTAATTTTTGGTAAATTAATTTTTATGCACTCTCCACTGCCTCTATAGGCAACGCCATTGATATCAGCAAAACTTTCTTTATTAAAAAACTTTTGTATTATTAATGGTAAGCTATACTCTGACTCCCCAAAATTTATTACATCAATAGCGCTGCATTTCTTTAAAGCGCCTTTTATATCAAAATCAACATAGTCATAGCCAGCTGTATAAAAATCGGCAAGAATATTTAAAGAATCTGGATGATGGTATTTTATTAAATTAAATAACCTAAAAATTTTATCGTTAATCTGGGAATCAAAATCGAAAAACCTGTTATTACCGATAATAAAAACATCTGCCTTAAGTTTGCTTATAACCCTGATTATTTTATTCAAACTAGACCCAAAATAGATCTTTCCATTTTTTTCGTCCAATACAGGGCGTTTTTCCATAAAAAAAGAGTCGATTACCTTTACAGAATAACATTTTTTTTTAAGGATTGAAGCGGTAATCAACACACCCAAATTAGGCAAAAAAGGATAATTTATAAAATTACTCCGCACTTCAACTGGAGGATTGATTATAACAATTTTTTTCATCTATTTTTCATTACCTTTATCGGGATTTCTTCGAATCTTTCACCAATTGGGATCCCGTTAGATTCAATAAAACTTCTGAGAATATTCAGCCTTTCAGTTTGCTGATTTTTCTTTTCAATCCAGTTTAACCCATGGATTTCATTAAAGCCAAAACTATTATGATTACAGATAATATCCTTTATGGTGCTATTTTGCTTTAGTATTTTTATCCCATGCTCTTTTGGCCTGTCATAAAGACTGCAATTTTTAACCAAAGTAAAAGGCATAAAAACAATGGATGATATACGCTTGGAATTCCGATGAATAAACTTAAGAGTTTCCATAAAATCGTTCTCACTTTCGTAAGGATATCCAACAATCAAAGATACGAAGTTTAAAATCCCTCTTTGATTGGATATCCTTAGCACTTCCTCTATTTCCTTGATCTTGGTTTTTTTACTCATTAATCCAAGTTGGCGCTGACTCCCGCTTTCTACACCATAAATTAAAGCTCTGCAGCCTGCCTTATACATTATATTTATCAATTCTTTATCCAAGTTCTCTGGCCGCGCTTGAGCAAACCAAAGAACTTTTAATTTTTTTGATATTAATCTTTCGCAAAAATTTTTTAAATATTTGATCGAATTATTGATAGAGTTATCAACGAAAAAAAACCACTGGTTGTTATGTTCAATCGTTATGCATTTTAGCTCTTTATAAACTGTTTCAGCATCCTTTATCGTTAGATTATTATACACTGTACAAAAATTACATTTTGAAACACACCCTTTGCTAATTTGATATGGTAATATCAAATACTTACTAGCATATTTATTAGCATAATACTGCCGGTACTTATTAACAATACCACTATCAAAATCCGGCCGAGACACTTTCTGGAAATTATTAAGCCACTTTCGATTACTGTATATCTGCTTGCCTTTACGGTAAAATAACCCGTGTATACCGGAAAAATCTTTATTTTCTGTGTTTATTTTATCGATCAATAGTTTTAAGCCGAGCTCCCCATCGCCACTAATCAAATAATCCAAATAATCAAAATTTTCCAATAACTCTTTATTAAGGGAAGAAATCAAAGGCCCGCCAAAAACAATCTTAATTTTGCCGTTAATTCTTTTTATATTTTTGGCTAAGTTTAAAGCTAAGGGAAGGCTAAATTTACCAAATAAAGAGAATCCCACCAGGTCAAATGATAATATATTTATCTTTTTTAATAGTCTTTTTATATCGGTGTCAAAGCTCCTCTTATCTAAACCATTATTAATTAAACCTCCAATCTGTACATTAAATAGCTCAGACAAACACCCCGATCCGATCAGATTATTTTTTAATAAATCAGTTGAAGAATACCATTCGATAGGAAGATCCACCTGCTCAACAACTAAACCGCTACTCTTTAAATACCCACTAAGCGTGGCTATAGAGAGCGGATAAAAGAAGTCGTTTTCATTGCATTTAATCGAGCCAGGATAAAAGAGTAAAATTTTCATAATTCTAGATAGGCTTACATTTAATATACCAACATCCATCACCCTGCTTTTCATCACTACGGTCAATAACCCTAAACCCATTATCCATTAATAAATTAACAGCATCTTTACAAGTATGCGCTCTATAGTGCATAGACCATAAATCTTTTTTTGGCTTAATAATCCTGTTTAATATTGCAAAATAAGAATTATCCATTACAATCATGACCCCATCTTTTTTTAATGAACTTTTAAGGTTTAACAATGCTTTGCCCAAATTTCTGATATGGCTATAACTTCTAATCATTAAAATTTGATCGAAAAAATCCTTCGGTAATTTGACTTCTTCTGCCAAGTTGCATATGAATTTTGATTCTCTTAACCTTTTTCTTGCCAAACTAATAGCCTTTTTATCAGGATCAATGCAAAAATATTCAACATCATTATTAAAATCCAGTTTTTTAAGAATACGAAAATGATAAACCGGGCCTGATCCAATATCTAAAACTCTACCCTTTAGGCTTTTTAAATCTTTAATCAGTTTTTTTTCATTATCTGAAGTTTTTAAAACATCACTTCTTGCCGCTTCAAAATATCCCTGGCAGGTTCTGTCAGAATAATCCTTACAGTTTAAACAAGAATTGCTTAACAATAAAGGGAATAGTCCTTCAGGCCATTTTTTGGATTTATTGATGAAAATTTGCCCTGCTTTTCTTATATATTCAAGCTTTTCAATATCAATACCTTTAACTGATTCATAATATTTCAAAATGTTATTTTCCTTGAAGAATATGCCTTTTAATCCGAAATTTAATTTAACCTGCCTAAGCTGAGGATTGCTTTTTTTAGGAATAATATTTTTGCACTTCAAATTATTAAAAGAAAACCGATTTACTTCGGAGAATTCAAAAGAATGTTCCTTCGGGCTGGGCATAATTTCAAATTTTTCAAATTCAGCTGAACCGAAAATTTTCAAATAATTTTTCCAGATCCCTCCGCAAGATTCAACATATTTACACCTAAAACAAAACCTAGACTTTTGCTTCATCCCCGCCAATAAGCTTCCCAAATTCCTGCCTTTTTTAAAAGGTAGATCTATCTCAATTTCATTTTTAAACTTTGATTCGTAAAACGTATCCTTTTCCGGATTGCTCAAAAAACAAAAAGGCACATTATGGACTTTAATTTCATTTTCAAAAGACTCCTTCAATTCGCGATTAAGAATACCCGAAATCTCAGTATATGTAGGAATAATCTTGTAATTCTTATATGCGTTCCCAATCGGGCATAATCCTATTAAATTAATGAAATCCACTTTTTTGTTCCTTAAATATTTAACAATTTCCCTTAAATATGTATAGTTTATTCGGGTAAGCACCACATTCGCCCCTATAGCCAAATCAGTAGAAAGGCTTTTTAAATTATCAATACCTTTATCTGCCTGCTTAAAGCTCCCCTGAACCTGGGTTAAAGCATCGTGAATCATAGGATTTTGACCATGGATGGAAAATAAAATGGTATCAACCCCTGAATCGATCACCTCTTTACAAAATCCTATATATTCAAACATTCTGCCATTAGTCACCATGTTTATTTTGTTAAATCCTATTTTTTTAGCAAATTTCAAACACTCAATTATATCAGGATGAATAGTTGGCTCCCCACCATCAAAATCAACGGCATTAATATTGCGCTTTCTGGCTTTTAGCAAATCACTTTTTATTAACGAAAGGGGTTCTTGGCGATTTCTTTGAGTTATTCCTTTGTAACAAAACAAGCAATTATTGTTACACTTATAGCCGACAGTTATATATGTTTTAGAAAATCTCATTTTAAATAAATTTTACTGATTTTTTTACAGATTCAAATTCTGACCAACCGTATCCTTGAGGATATTCGCGCCAAGGACCCTCGCAAATATTAAAATAATAGCAATTTTTACATAAAGCATTTTTGATTTTTCCAGATTCTAAACGGTAATTGTTAAAATTCTCAATAATATTATCTAAATCATAAACTTTCGTACTGGGAACATGTTTCTCAGCCACAAATTCCTCATAACCTGACATAAAGCAATATGGAACCGCCTCAGTCATGTTTTTAACTCCATATTTTATGCCGACATCCAAGCCTTTTTTGATAAAACTTTCTGCTATTCTAAAACGCGGGACGATGGAATAAAAATTATCAAAAGCACTACCGACAGGATGCACAAAAGCCAGCTGATATTGATCAACCCCTAAATTTACAAGTAATTTAGCAATTTTCGGTAAAAACATATAATTGGACTTAGTTATAACTGTATTAGTTATAACTCGCTGCTTTAACGATTTTAGATTTTCTATTCCTTGGATTACCTGAGCAAAACTCCCATTACCTTGAGTCAAATAATCATGTAAAGAAGAAATATGCCCATGCACAGCAACGGCAAACTCATTTGCACCCGCATTTATTGCTTCAGCAGCAAAATTTTTATAGGCAAACATCCTACCATTTGACTGAATCTGGATCCTTTTATATCCTAAATTTTTAGCGGTTTCAACCAATTCGGTAAAATTATTGTGGATCGTAGGCTCTCCACCCGTAAACACTACGTCTTGACAGCTCTTTTTGGCATCAATCAGTTCAGATTCAATTTTTCCCAATGACTTTTCAGCACAAATACTTCTTTTTTTGCCTTGGGCGCAAAATAAACACTTATTATTACATTTGAATCCAATCTTGATATCCGCTCGCTTTTGAAAATCCGCAGCACTGATATCATTTACGAAACCAGTTAATACTGTGTCAACTTTCTTTGTGCTTATAAATTCCCGTTTTAATATATAATCTTCCAGAGTAGGAACATTTTTTAGTTTATAAGCCTGAAAAGTAAAATTTACGTTCTTTATATTACCTAAAGTAATCTTTTCTTTAAGATCTTTGCACACCAGGACAATATCATTGCAATATACATACCCATCACAATCCAAAACAAAAGCAGAATTAAAGAGCGCAAAAGATTCTCTTTTATCTAAATTAACGAATTCTAAATTTCTATTATCTAAATAAAACCGGGATATTAAGTTAAGTTGGGTTTTTAATTGAGTTATCTGGCTCTTTGTCCAGTTAACATAAAAAGCGGGAAGGAGATTTATTTTTTTAGCGCCTAAAGCGCTAACTTCCAAGAAGTCATGACAAAGATTTTTTACAGATTCTGCAGAAATAAGCCAATTTAAAATCAAATTATCATATTTTAAAAATTGCCTTAATTTAAACCGCCAATCCTTAAAAATAGATTTAAAAGCATCGATATTTAAAGAAACCTCAACATTATTATCAGAAAGAAATTTTAGCATTTTAGGAGTAACTAGTATCCCATTAGTAGATACACTAATGGTTACATCCTTTGAATACTTATTTTTATTCCTTATTACTTCCTTAATCAATTCCCTAAGAAGCTTATATTCCAAGAAAGGCTCACCGCCAAAAAATTTTATCTTTTTTTCTTCTCCATCTAACGAGAGAAACAATCTAATAGCCCTAAACGCTAAATCTTTCTTTATTGTTCTATGATTCTTTTCTACAAAACAATGTTTACACTTTAGGTTGCATTTACGTGTTAAAATTATAATCAAGGAGTTTTTTTTAAAAAAAGGCAGCATATAAAAAATTGAGGAAGGCTTGCATTTATTTATCTTTTTTACTTACCAAGACCCATGAGAGCCGTGAGAGCCGTGGGAGTTATGTGAAACATGCGCCCCTCTACTGTTTCTCTGAGAAGCGTAGCTCGCATGTCCTTCTGCTTCTGTAGAAAGGATCTGAGAAACAACTAAAACCGTTAACACGCCCAGACCCATTTTAATAGCTTTTTTCTTGGTCATCTTTGCTTCTTCGCTAGTAAGAAAGACTTTAAGATCTTTTTTTATTGAAGGCAATTTATTTTTCATATTGTTCCTTTCTCTGTATTAATCTTTGCTGATCTTGCCCTCCAAGGGCATAGAATCCCAGATCTCTTTAATCTCATTAGGATTCGTAATCCCCTTAGATTCCATATCTTTTTTAAAGAATTTAAAAGACTCTGCCATTCTTCTTTCGATAAGTTTATTTTGGTTAGATAAATCCAAATTTCTAATGGGAAATTTCCTGACTATACTATCAGGCAACGGCTTATTCGAAAGAAGCCCATCGTATGATTTTTCAGTGCCAGAAAAATATTTAAAAACAATAATGCTTCCCTTGGGTTTCTTTTGGCCCTGGCAATTTGATGCTTTAAAAGTCTTGCCGTTACAATTATACAAAACTGCAATGGATACTGTTTTGTTCGGATCAATTCCATACTCTCCCATATTGATATTTGATGAATATAGCGCCGGAGGATCACCAAAAAATATTCTAGATTCCTCTACCCTTTCAGCAGGAGTTTTATCTGAACAAACCCCTTCTTTAAACATAATATATTCATCCCTAGCACATCCATAAACTTCTTGTGCTAAAACAATTTTATTAAGAGACAGGACGCAGGCTAATAGCTGCACGAGCAAAAAAAACATTTTGATTTTTTTCAATTTCATTCCCCTCCCTTTTTTAATGCTAATTTCAGTTAATCCAATTTAATAAAAGATTATGTGTATCCTTATTGCGCAATTTTAAAAATAAATAATCTAAAACCCCCTTATTAATGCTGCACTTATAATTGCTGGGTGTGAAAATATTATTATTTTCAGATAAATTTAATACCGGACAAACACCACAATAAGGCTTATAAACACAATAGTCACAGGCCAAAGTTTCCAAACAGGATGCTGTAGATATAACTGCGATATTTTCATGACCAATGAATTCTTTATAGCCCGACTTATTTACATTACCGATATTAAAAATGCCATCGCCAAACATCCTTGACTCATCACACGGAAAAACATTTCCGTCATAATTATATACCATCTGTCCAATTCCAGCCCCGCAAGGCGACCGTAAATCATAATAATTAGGGTCTACATTATCAAATATTTTTTGGAGGAATATCCTAGCTGTCCTTTCTTTAAAATTAATCTTTCCTTTTAAATTCAATTCGATAATATAATCCAAGGCTTTTTTATAAAATTCAATGAACTCTTGGGCTGAATAACCTATAACATTTTTGTTTTTTTTTGCTTGACCAAGAAAAGTTAAAGGCCTTAAATGAATCTCTCTAAACCCGTTATCAATATATTCATCAATAATCTCCCTGCTGTAATCAAGTGAATACCTGGATAAAGTGCATAAAGCTCCCGAAAGAAATTTGCCTTTGTTAATTTTTTTAACTTTCTTAATCCAGCTTATAACAGATAAATAGCTGCTTGATTTTCCAGAAAAGAACCTATTTTTATCATGAACATGCTTCGGGCCATCAAGTGATGCACACAGTAAAACTTTCTTTTTAGAAAGAAAATCCAGCTTCTCATTATTAAGCAGGCTAAAGTTTGAAACCAAAGTAAACTCTAACTCTTTAGTTTTCTTTTTATTCTTTAATAAAGCATAGTTAACTATATACTTAAGAGTCTCCCAGTTAGCCAAAGGCTCCCCCCCCTGAAACTCAATAGTTATCCTTCTAGAGGGTGAGTCAAAAATAGAATCTACCACTTTTTTTGCAGTAGTTTTATCCATGTCTAAACTAGAATCTTCTGCAATAGCGCCTGCACTAGCCTGACAATAAACACATTGATGATTACACCTAAGCGTTAAAACGACAATATGCAAAGACGGACCATTCCATAAAAAACTATTTTTGTCACGGTACCTTTTAACAATATTTTCTGTACTAATTGAATTTTTGTAAAAGTTCCGGCTGTTTAGCTCATTAAATAACTTACCACCTTTGCTTAACTTATTTTTTACAAAGTTCAGGAATTCATTTTCTTTTAATAAAAAAAACTCTCCCATATCATTGGTTAAAAGAAAATCTCCGTAAAGCTTCTTATAACGAAAACAGTTTAAATGGTCTATATTTATGTTCTTAAGATGAAGATTCATGTGCACGATTATTTAATGACAAAACATAATTACAAAATTCGTTCCTAAGAAAAATATCATCAATATTTCTGGAACATTTAAGAACAACATTAAAATATTTTTTTTCCTTAGTTAAGTTAAATGTACAAATTTTTTTATAATCGTTGATTGCGGCAATTAAAGCGTTGATAGAATACAGGTTTTTATTGAATTTTATCTCCACCTTTACTTCTTTCCAGATAAATTATGTTTCTTTTCCCAATCCTGGGCTATACCCAAAGGGTCATTTTGCCATTTCTTAGATTTAACTTTTTTATCAGAAACAGAAATTGAATCCTCGATATCTTCTTTTGGCTGGGAGAAAAAAAGCGCTTCCTTAATAATCATTTCTCTCGCATTCTGATTCCTTTTGGAAATAACACACCTAAGAGAATTATTCAAAAGTTCGTTCAAGAACTCACCACGGCAGGCAGAAAGACTAAAATTACCCCCTTCTTTTAAACTTAATGATATGCTGATTAAATCTTTTTTCTTTTGATCAAGGAAAATGTAGAACCTGTCTAGAAAAGCATGACAAGTAATAAAAACCGCTTCTAAAGAGTAGACATTTAAGCTTACAGTAAAAACTATATTCTTGAGTTGATTATCCATGTTAGTATTTTACGCAAACTATATGTCCACTCGCAGGGCACGCTGCCGGATTACTTAATGGACTGTCTGCTCCAGCGCAGGTATTAGTTCCACAAGAAGCAACATAATAACCTACTGGGCAATAAGTTAAACCAGGAGCATAATCAATACAAGTGGCCGCAGTCACACCGCCAGGAACAGTTAATGTGCCGGTAATAGCTACATTACCATCTAATGTTATTGCAGTAGGGACAGCACCCGCATTAACTGTAAGCCAATAGTGCGCGGAATCATTCAAATTAGTAGTTGTGCTTGTATACCAGCCATAGAAAACGTTAGTTGTGGAAGCCCCTAGCCCAAAATGCCGTGTGGCTGCTCCGGTTGTGTTTGTAAATTGGATTGCCGCCGGTTGAGCCCCAGTGCCAATTCTAATCGCTCTTGGCCAAGAAAAGGTTGTCCAAGAAGAACCCCCCACAGCCTCCAATTCCATATAAGATCCAAAAGGGGATGGATAATATGTAGTTATGGTTAGGTTTTCCTGAGCAAAAGAATGGGTAAAAATACATAAAATAAAAACTAAAATTCCTGAGGCTAAATTAAGTCTTTTCATGCTCTTCCCTCCTTCGATGGATGTCTTAATTTATCATAAAAAAATTCGTTAGTCAACCTAAATTAGGACTGGTTTATAACGTAATTATTTAATTTAATCTTTATTATCTGATTATGTAACTTCTTATCACTCTTAAACTTAACTCTTAAATAATTGGTTGTATAGCCTTCAAAATAACCGTTAAAAGCAACTTCCTCAATAAGAACATCCATTGATTTATTCTTATATCTGTTTCTAAATTTTTCTGCTAATTTTTCTGCAACATTTTTCAGCTGCTTAAGCCTTGTTTGAATAATATGCGGATTAACCACTTTAGGTTTTTTCTTGCAAATAAGGGTTCCCGGCCTTAAGGAAAATGGAAAAATATGAACTTTTAAGGGAGTAATCTGTTTTACCAATTTAACAGTATTGTTAAAATTTTCTTCTGTTTCTTCCGGAAAACCGACCATAACATCAGTAGTTATTGCTATATCAGGCACATTTTTTTTAATAATTTTAATTAAATTCAAATAATCCAAGCTCTTATAGCGCCTATTCATCTTTTTTAAAATCGTATCGTCCCCGCTCTGAATAGGTATATGCAGATGATGGCAAAGCTTACGCGAAGTTTTAATTTTATTGATAAGGCCAGAGGTTACATCCATAGCTTCGATAGAACTTAATCTAATGCGCAAAAGCCCGTCAATCTTTTCTAATTCATTTATGACATCAACTAAGCCTAACTCGGGGCTAAAATCCCTGCCATATGCTCCCAAACAAACCCCGCAGAGCACTATTTCTTTAAATCCGTTGGCAACCAGCCTCTGGGCTTCTTTTATAATAAACGCAAGTTTCCTGCTTTTCGATTTTCCCCTGGCTATCGGCACGCGGCAATAAGAACAGCAATTATTACAGCCGTCTTGAATTTTAATAAAGGCCCTGGTCCGGCCTTCGAAATGCGAAATTCCCGAGTTACAAATTATTTCTTTTTTTCCCAAAAATTTTTGAGCGAAAATACTTGCCGCATTTTCTTTGTCTTCATTTTTTATAAAAAGGCTGATCCTGTATTTTTTCTTTATATTTTTTTGGTCAAGCTGGGAAAAGCATCCTGTTAGCACTATTTTGGCTTTGGGGTTTTCCCTTACGGATCTTCTGATCAGATAAGAAGAATCCGAATCGGATCGGTGAGTAACAGTGCAAGTATTAATCAGATAAATATCTGCCGGAGTATCTCCTTTTACTTCAATCAATCCCAAATACAGAAATTGCTCTCTTATGTTTTGAGTTTCATATTGATTAACCTTGCAGCCGAGAGTCAAAAATTTAATTGTTTTCATTTAACCTTATGAAGCTAGAAACAGCTATAGCCGCGGTATCTACGCGCAATACTAAATTTCCCAGAGAAACAGGCGCAAAACCGTTATCTTGAGCCATTTGAAGCTCTTCCGAAGTAAAATCTCCTTCCGGGCCGATCAAAACAAGAATATTGCTTACCGAATTTTTACAAATTTCATTCAAAGTAGTTCTATTACCTATCAAAGCCGGAATCAATTTTAAATCAAAATCAACGGACTCTTTCATTAATTCATCAAAAGTTTTTACGCTCTCTACCTGTAGAATATCGTTTCTTTGGCTCTGCACAGACGCGCTTAAAGCAATCTTTCTCCAGCGCTCAATCCGCTGTTTAGCTTTATCTTTTCTCAGCTTAACAATTGTCCTATTGGTTTCCAAGGGAATAATTTTATACACCCCTAGCTGAGCCAATTTATCTACAATGTCATCAAATTTTGCGTTTTTAGGCATCGCGCAGGCAATTGTCAATCTCATAGAATCAATTTTTGGTAAAATCTTTTCTTTAACATTAAGAATAATATTTTTAGGGGTAATCTGGGCTATCTCTGAAAGATATTCAACTCCATTTTCATCACAGGCGGTAATTAATTCTGTTATTTTTGCCCGCGAGACATCTTTTAAATGATGGAGATTATCCTTATCGATAATATTTATAGTATTCCCCAAAACTTGATCTGAAGAAATAAACACTCTAAACATTAAAAAACCTCCCTGTTAATTGTAAGCCAATAATTAAAAGTATTATCCCCGCTACACACCTAAGCGCCGATTCAAAAACCGGCTTCATCTTTAACAAATGATCTGGTAATAAACCTCCAAGTATAACCAATAAAAATAAAGGCGAAAAAAAAGTGCCCAATCCGAATAAAAACGTCAAAATTAAACATCCAAGCCAGCTCTTAGATATTAACCCTACATAAGAAAATAAAGCTAAAAGCGGGGCGCATGGCAACAGCCCCATAATGCCACCAAAAACAAATAAATTTATTCTATCTTTTGAAAACAATTTTTTCTGTAAAAAACTACAAAGTGGTATTTTTTCATTTTTCCCGAAGATAAAAAGCAGCCCGACAAGAATTATAAAAAATCCTCCAACTAGATAGATATATCTAAAAAATACCGGTTGAGCTTCTTTGATTATAATATTGCCCAGAAAATATATGCAAATACTTAATAAAATATAGGCGATAATCCTGGCTGAAGAGAATAAAATATACGACATAATGCTGGCAGCTACATTCTTTTGCGTGCCCAAATTATAGGAAAGGATAAGCGGGCCACAGCTGGCTATGCAGGCAGTTGAACCAAAAGCTAAGCCTAAAATAAAAATATTTAAATATATCATTGGCTTATTTTATATCCTTTTCTGAAAAGACTTCGGCAGTAAATATATAAATTTCAGTATTTTTATCTTTCCAGGCATCAGGGCTTAGGCCTGCTTTACTATAACAAAGATTAGACAAAAATTCATCTTTCGACCAACCTGTTTCAATGGCTACTTGCGGCAGAAAAACTCCGCTTTTAAACCCACTTCTTATTAAAACACCATGTTTACCCATTTCAATCTTATCCGCGGAATCCACCCTTTCCAGCGGCGATAAAACTGATATTTCAAACTCCAGATCTTTAAGCTCTGAAAATTTAGCTGGCGCAAACCTAGGATCGCCTGTCCCGGCCTCTATTGCCATATCGCGCACAGTCAAATATAGAGGCTCTGTCCCTACCATGCTGCCTATACAACCTCTTAAGCCATGTTTATCATTAAGCGTTACGAACGCCCCTATCTTTTTCAATAAAACCGGATCATTTTCTTCAACAGGCATCTTTTTGCCGGTTTTTAAATAATGTTCCAAAGAACTCCTTGCAATATTAAGAAGTTTTTTCTTCTCTTCAACACTAAGCATCTTCTTATCCTCGCTTTCAGGTTTATCGATAACACAGCTCGCATAACCAACTGTCCAGCTGCCTTTATTTTTTTTATCGGTCACGATGGCAGAATTTGTATGTTTTAAAATCTTAAGTTTGTCATGGCCCAGACTTTTAGCCAATATCAAAGCTGTAACCGCAGGAAAACCTCCGCACAATTGCAGCTTTTCTTCTCTAATGCCAAAATAAAGCCCTTCTGCGTCCATATTCTTTAAATACGAGAGAGTTAAATTATCAATTATATCTGCCTCATCGTAATCATATCCATGATACATATCCGTTGAAACAACCACCAAAACATCATTTCTGCTGCCGATTGCATCTTTAAGTAAATTGGAGAATTCCTGGCAAGTTGTAAAATCACAATCCCCTATTACAATAGGGACGATCTTGAAATCACCTAAGACTTTTTGCAAAAATATCAGCTGCACTTCGACTGAATGTTCTTTTTCAAATGCCTTGGGCTCAAAAATAACATCATTTCTTTTACCCAATAATTTTTGGGTGAATTCATTATCAATATCTAAATTTCCCAAGGGAGTGTTAAATTTTCCGCTCTCATAAACAGAAACTCCGCTAAATGGATAATAATGGCTGGGAGCCAAAATAATAACAGTTTTATAATGCTTATCTTTGATTAATTTATATCCCCAAGCTGCCACTTCTCCTGAGAAGCCTAAGCCGGCATGAGGAACAATTAAGCTGAATATTTCCCCCTGGACAGGCTCGGCATCAACTTTGTTTAAATAACCTTCTATCATTTCAGAAAGCTCTTTAGGGTCATCCGGATAAAAAGTACCCGCGACATTAGGCTTTTTTACTTCTTGGGCCAGACATGATAAACTAATAGCAATAAATAAAATTGTTAAACAGATTGTTCTATTTCCAAACACCGCTAATCTCCTGTGAGCAAAATTTACATTTTCCGTCGATAATATTAACCTGTTCAACAAAATACCCTTTTCTTTCAATCAATAATTTTCCGCAATTAATACAATATGTATTTTCGTAAGGGCTTCCTGCAACATTGCCGATATAAATATATTTTAATCCGCTTTCCAAGGCGATTTTCCTGGCTTTCTCCAAAGTCTCTACCGGAGTAGCAACCACACTTAAAAGTTTATACATAGGGAAAAATCTGGAAAAATGGACCGGAGTATCAGCGCCTAAATTTTCCTTGATCCATAAGCACATCTGCCTTATATCATTCTCATCGTCATTGAAACCAGCCAAAACTAAATTAGTTATTTCTAAATGTACGCCTTCTTCTTTTAATATTTTAAGCGACCTTAAAACAGGTTCCAGATGCCCATCAGTCAATTTAACGTAAAATTCATCCTTGAAGCCTTTAAGATCGATATTAGCTGCATCCAGGTATTTACTAAGCAGCCTTAATGGTTTTTCATTAATGTAGCCGTTTGAATGCATAACATTTCTTATACCTTCTTTTCTGGCGAGTTTTGCGGTTTCTATCATATACTCATAAAAAATTGTAGGCTCTGTGTAAGTATAAGCAATAACCGGACAACCACTTTCTTTAACTTTATTTATTAAATCAATGGGTTCAAGATAAGCATACTCAACTTCTTCCGGTTTGGCCTGGGAGATCTCCCAGTTTTGGCAAAATTTGCACTTTAGGTTACATCCGGTCGTGGCAACGGAAAAAGCTTCGCTTCTAGGGAGAAAGTGGAATAAAGGTTTTTTTTCGATAGGGTCTATATGCACAGCCACTGGTTTGGCGTAAACTAAAGTATATAGAATACCATCCTGATTTTCCCTGACTCCGCAATAACCACGCCTCTTATCGGGTATCGTACATTTGCGCGGACATAGCTGGCACTGAAGCAAGTTATCACCTAGCTTTTCATAAAACTGAGCTTCTTTAAGTTTGGATTGAGAAAAAATAAAGGTAAAAGAAGACAGAAGTAAAAATACCGTAATTAAAATAAGTTTTTTCATTAACTTATCGCCTCATGATGCATGCACAGTATCCACCATTTTTTTGCTTAGCGCAAAAATTAAGGTATTGGGCACTACGCTCACTACTGGCCTTGTCGGCCAGCTTAACGCTCGCTTTAGTGTCCACCAATTTTTGCTTGTCGCAAAAATTGGTGGAGCTGGGGGGAGTTGAACCCCCGACCCCTTCGTTGCGAACGAAATGCTCTCCCAACTGAGCTACAGCCCCATCTATTTTATCGAAGCGCCCGGACAAGCCACGAGAAAAATCTATACATTAAATTTATCACAATTGATAGTTTTTTACAATTAAAAGTATTGACAACTATTTAACCGAAACCATGGGTAAGACAATAGTTGCAGAAATATCTTCTTCAGGATTTGAAGCAGTGCCGCAAGTATCTAAATTATTTCTTGCATCAAAACAAAGAGTTGCGTTTACGTCAATATAATTATTATTTACATCTGTGGCAAAAGATAAGCTTTTAACATTTGTAACCAAAACCTCAGCCCCGCCATGATTACCCGCTGCTACATAAGCAGGATAAAACCAAACTTGATATCTCTGAGCTATAGGAGCCCCGGCATCTCTCCAGCGATAGCCGATATTATAATCACCCGCACCACGCTTTCCGTCCCGGCTGCCACTCGGGCCGTCAATTCTAGCAATTATCCCCACGTCACCATTAATTCCATTAGTATCATAAACACTATTCACGCCGCCATTAATACCATCAATTGTCAAATTCCCTATTGTCAAAGCCAGGTTCTTACTCATATGCTCAAGAAGAATCATGGCTTCATTATGAAGTTTTGCTCTTCTATCAGCATAAATTACCTGTGCCCGGGCAAAATATTCAATATGAAATACACCAGCAACAATTACTGATAAGAGGACAATGCCAATTAAAGTTTCAATTAAAGTAATCCCTTTTTTCATAGTTATTTAATTATGGCTCGTGCTCCGTCCAGCTAATAGTAACAACTGCTTTCCTTATCCTTCCAAATGGATTACCTCCTGGATCAGGAATACCGGGACTGGTAAGACTAGAAGGAGGAAAACTATAAGTCGGCGTATAAGTTATCCCCTCTAAACTTTGAGCTATTGGACAGTCTACGTTCGAATATAAGCAAGTATCTGTTGGAGTCATCCACTGAGTAGCTGTAACTTCTTGATAAAGCTGCCCCAAAAATGTTTTACCTAATTGACTTGCAGTACTCCTTGAGCGGCTATGAATTAACCAGCGCCTTCCAGAAATCACCACATTCATAAGCCCTGTAATAAGCAAGGCTATCAATATTGAAGAAACAAGAATCTCTATTAAACTTATACCTTTTTTGTTCATATAATATTTGGGGGCACCTAGCCAAAGCTATGTGCCCCCAGTTTCTAAATGATACCCACTTTTATGGGCATGTTGCATCTTCCTCTGGCTGCGGGTCAAGAGTTCTGCCAGCAAGCGTAGAAGGCGCTCTAATACGAAAATTCTTTACAATTGTCGCGCTGTTCCTGCTAGCCTGGGCGCAAAAATCAGTGCCGGATGTATACGTTGTCACAGAATAGTTCCATGAACGCGTTGCAGCTGTGGGTAAAAGTAAATGCAAATTAGTATTAACAGCCGAATTATCTGCACAAACAACATATTGACCGTCATCTCTTTCCATTCTTGTAACTCTTTCAGCTGCAAGTATAAGCAGTAAACTCGCCCTGGCCTCATTCTTAAGGGCATTCTCACGTGCCGCAGAATATTGGCTAATTCCCATAGTTGCCAATACGCCAACAATTATAATCACCACTATTAG
>Ga0172375_10002931_pt1 | contig 26298 bp, 25 predicted proteins | sample LakKiv1m_FD_114537 | JGI IMG/M metagenome (GOLD analysis project Ga0172375, IMG submission 114537) | Freshwater microbial communities from Kabuno Bay, South-Kivu, Congo - kab_092012_11.1m | ecosystem: Environmental > Aquatic > Freshwater > Lake | place: Democratic Republic of the Congo...
CAGGAATTGGTGGTCGCCGGGATTGAGCAGATAGCGCCGCTGGTTTTCGAGACCCGTAACCAGGCCATTCGTTGCCAGCCGGTCAAGGATGGCAGCCGGGCCAGGGCCAACGATATTCTGCTTACCGTGAGCGGCCCGGTGGTTGATTTGCTCGCAGCCGAACGGGTGGCCTTGAACCTCTGCCAGCACCTCTGTGGCATCGCCACCCTCACCGCCCGCTTTGTCGCGGCGGTCAAAGGACTGCCAATTAAAATCCTCGATACCCGCAAAACCACGCCAGGGCTCAGGCTCCTCGAAAAATATGCCGTCACCGTGGGCGGCGGCCACAACCACCGTTTTTCCCTCCACGATCAGATACTCATCAAGGACAATCACATCGCCGCCGCCGGCTCCATTGGCGAGGCGGTGCGAAAAGTGCGCTCCCACGCACCCAAGGGCCAAAAGGTCGAGGTGGAATGCGAGACCCTGGCCCAGGTGCGCGAGGCGCTGGCCGCCAAGGCGGAGATCATCATGCTCGATAACATGACTCCGGCCACCATGCGCAAGGCGGTGATCCTGGTGGATAAACAGGCGACCACCGAGGCTTCTGGCGGCGTGACGCTCAAGAACATCCGCCGCATTGCCGAAACCGGGGTCGATTGCGTCTCCATCGGCGCCCTGACTCACTCGGCGCCAGCCATGGACATCAGCATGGAGCTGATTACCCGCTAGCCCCGCCCCCTTCCCGGTTATTTAAGTTTCCAGCCGGGAATCCGATAGGTTAGTATCAACAATTCGTGATGGAGGGAACCATGCGAATCGACGATGCTAGCCTTTCGCTTGCCAGCAGCCATTATCAACGCGAAGAACACCTGGAAGAAGAGTCACTCCGCCTTTGGGTGGGCAACGAGCGTCCTGATTTCGAGGGCAACGATTCGCCAGTGCCGGCGGCGTCCCCGGCGGCGGTGATTGTCACCCTCTCCGACGGGGCGCGCAATCTTGCCGCGCAACAGGGGGCAGCGCCGCCATCGGCCGAGGCCGGTGACGCAGCAGCGCCGTCCACCGAAAGCGAAGACCCCAGACTCCGCGTCATTCGCTTTATCATCGAGGCGCTTACTGGCAAAAAGATTAATGTTTCCACCTTCACTCCCACCGAGGAGTCCACACCCTCCGCATCAAATGCCGCCCGGAACGCAGAGGGCGGGCAACCGCAGCGCCAAGGCTGGGGGCTGGAATATGACTACCACACGCGCTATCAGGAGGAGGAAGCCGTCCGATTCGCGGCAAGCGGCGAGATCCACACCGCGGATGGCCGCACCATCAAGTTCAATCTGGAACTCAACATGCAGCGGCAGTTCGTGCAGGAGACCGCGATTTCGGTCCGGGCTGGCGATGCCCTGCTCGTGGACCCGCTGGTGATCAACTTCAATGGCACCGCCGCGCAACTGAGCGACCAACGTTTCCGTTTCGACCTCAATGCCGATGGCATGGACGAGGAGATGCGTATGCTCGCGGGCGGCAGCGGTTTCCTGGCCCTGGACCGCAACAACGATGGCGTCATCAACAACGGCAGTGAGCTGTTCGGCCCGGCCACCGGCAACGGTTTTAGCGAACTGCAAGGGCTGGACAGCGACGCAAATGGCTGGCTCGACGAGAATGACCCGATGTTTGCCGAGGTGCGGATTTGGGCCGGCGATAATAATCTCTACCGACTGCGGGATAAAAACGTCGGTGCTTTGCGGCTGGCCCCGGCCGCCACCCCTTTCTCGCTCACTGACAACGCCAATGTCCTTCAGGGTAAGGTGCGCGAGACCTCGGTTTATTTGACCGAGGCTGGCCAAGCCGGCACGATACAAGAATTAGATATCGCCGTATGAGATTGTTACCCTGAAAATTACGTCCCCAGGCAATGGTGACGCCGTCCAAGCCATTGGCGAACTCGTGTGCCACTGGTAAATACCCCTACCCCACCCCTGCCCCTTCCTGTTGAAAAGCCCTTTGGTTAACCCGCCCAGTAAAGCAGCGACCGCTGGTTTATCCCAACATCGTTGCGCCATCTCCCCGGCCAGCTTGAAAACCAGCGCCTCTAATCTAACTTGGCGGTTCGGCGTGGTGCCGGCGTCACGGGGGCATACCCCTGGCAAGCACGATAGCTGCCGTGGGGACATCATTCGTTGACTTTGGCGCGGTGAATCAGGTATCAGAAAAGGCGATAATCACAAACCATGGGGGAAATGCATGACCGCAATCGAATCGTTGATCGCCACCCTTTCCGGTTGGGTCTGGGGGCCGCCCATGCTGGTGCTGCTGGTGGGCACCGGCCTTTATTTAACCATAATCCTAAAGGGCCTGCAATTCCGCGCCCTGCCCCATGCCTTCAAATTGATCTGGCAGAAGGAACACGCCGGGGATGGCGACATCAGCCACTTTGCCGCGCTAATGACGGCGCTGGCCGCCACCGTGGGCATCGGCAACATCGTCGGGGTGGCCACCGCCATCACCATGGGCGGGCCGGGCGCGGTCTTCTGGATGTGGATGACTGGCCTGGTCGGCATGGCCACCAAGTACGCCGAGGCGGTGCTGGCCGTCAAATACCGCGAAAAGGGCGAACATGGCATGCGTGGCGGGCCAATGTACTATCTGGCCAAGGGCGCCAACCTCCCGGCCCTGGGCTGGCTTTTCGCCCTTTTTGCCGCCTTTGCCACCTTTGGTATCGGCAACCTGGCCCAAGCCAACGCCGTGGCCTCCATCTTCCAGTCCACCTTCCAGATCGAGCCCTGGCTCACTGGCACCGTGTTGATGCTGCTTACCGGCCTGGTGATTTTGGGCGGCATCAAGTCCATCGCCCGCTTCACCTCGTTTATGGTGCCATTCATGATCGTAGGCTACATCGTCACCGCGCTGGCGGCGTTGGCGATAAATGCCGCCGAAATCCCCTACGCGCTGGCGTTGATTTTCAGCCACGCCTTCAGCCCGGCCGCGGCCACCGGCGGCTTTGCCGGCGCGGCGGTGGCGTCCGCCATGCGCTTTGGCATTGCCCGGGGCGTCTTCTCCAACGAGTCTGGCCTCGGCTCCTCGCCCATTGCCGCAGCCGCGGCCCGCACCCGCGATCCGGTCAAGCAGGCCCTGGTCAGCATGACCCAGACCTTCATCGACACGCTGGTGGTCTGCTCCATGACCGCGCTCGTCATCCTCACCAGCCAATCATGGCTACAGGGGATGCCGCCGGGCGAATTGACCAGCGCCAGCTGCGGCGAGGCGTTGGGCCACAACGGCGTGGTGCTGGTGACGATTGCCACCGCGCTTTTTGCCTACTCGACCCTCATCGGCTGGAATTACTACGGCGAAAAGGCAGTCGAGTATCTGCTCGGCCCGCGCTCCATCCGGCCCTACCGGGTGGTCTTTGTCTGCATGGTTATCGTGGGCTCGATGACCAAACTCGAATTCGTCTGGAACTTCTCGGACCTGACCAACGGCATGATGGCCATCCCCAACCTGATCGGCCTGTTGTTGCTGGCCCATGTGGTGAAAGCGGAGACGGTGCGTTATTTCAAGGAATAAAACCGGGAACCCGGCTAGGATTGATGAAGGCGGCCGTGACCCGGCTGCCTTTTTTTGTGCCCGATGTTGTCGCGGCTAGCGGCGCTCCAGTGGCAACCCCGCCTGTTTCCAGGCGCTGATGCCGCCGCTCAGGTTGTATATCTCCGGGTACCCATTGCGGCTGAAGTACTGGCCCACCATGTAGCTGCGGCCGCCCACCGCGCAGATCAGCAGCAGCGGCCGGTCCTTGGGCAGGGTCAGCCGCCCCTGGGCAATGTCCCGGAACGGCACCAGTTGCGAGCCGGGAATCGACCCCTCGGACAATTCCTGCGGTTCACGCACATCAATGAGTTCGAGGTCCGAGCGCTGCTCAATTAGCGCCTTGGCCTCCTGCGGCGAAAGCGAACGGAAGATTCGATTGCTTGGGGCAGAACGATTATCGGAACAGGCGGCCGCAACGATGAGCAGCGGCAACAGCAGGAACAGCAGCAGACGTTTCATGACATTCCTCACAAATCGATCAAACCTGGCACAGGGCGTTATCGTCAGCCGGCGAACTTTAGCCGGAGAGACAACACGACGCAAGAGGGAGTTCAACTTAGCCCTGGCAAAAAAGCGCGGCCAGAGTTACCTCCGGCCGCGAGTAAGATCATCCAGTAATTTAAAACGGCGGGGCGATGGTGACCAGGATGCGCAGGTCGGTGATGGCCCGGACCCCATGCGGTTCGCCGATTTCGCTAACGAGGATGTCGCCAGTGGCAGCCGGGATGGCGTCATGTTCCGTGAGAAACTCGCCATTCCCTTCCACCACCTGGATGGTGAGCTGCCCCTCGGTGGGGTGGGAGTGGACCGGGAAAAGCTGACCCGCCTTGAGGTTGAAATTCAGCACCCGGAAATAAGGCGAATCGTGCAGGAGAAAACGCTTGAAGGTTTTGTCGTCAAATACGCGGGTCTCTGTCAGGGTGACCTTTTTCATGGTATGCGCCTCCGTGGGTTGTAATCAGAGGATAGCATAGCCGACCAGCGTCTCGCCTTGACCTAAGTCAGTCCCTTCCCCAGCCTACCGCGACCCGTAGCCTGGGGTTGATGGCAATGGCCGTGAAGCAGACGGCAACGAAAAAAAGAACCAAAAGGCCGCTGCCGAGAAAAGAGGCACCGTAAGACCAGTGGCGATTCACCACACCAGTGGCAACGGCAGCGCTGAAGGTGGCCAGGGTGCGGATGGCATAGAGCACCCCGGAATTGCCGCCCAGGCGGCGGGAGGGGAAAAAGAGGGTGGTGAGCACCGAAAATTCCAGGAGCGCCACGGCATCGCCCAACGTATGGAACAGGCGGATGACCAGCAGGCTGAAGAAACCGGTGGCCCAGGCAGTCAACGCCTGAAAGAATGCCGAGATGGCAAGGCCGCCAAGAAAGAAGAGGAAGACCGAATTCCGCTGGTCGTGCAGGTGGCCGATAAATGGCACCACCGCCGCCATCCACAGGCCCACCACGGCAAAATAAATGCCGATGCGCTCCGGCGTGAAATGGAGGGACTCGCGCATCAAAAGCGAGATCGAGGTCTGCTCCACCCCAAAGTGGGTGCCCAGCATGAAGATGCAGACCATGAGCAGCAGCGGCTTGAACTGGCGCAAATCGTCGCCATAGTCGCGGAAGGCAAAAACCCGGACCGGGTGGTCGCGCAGGCCGAGGGCAGCCCCAAAAATCAGCAGGGCGCCGGCACTGGCCGCGGGAAAGAGCAGCCCGCTGGTCAGCAGAAAACCACCAGCCAGTGGCCCAAGGCCAAAACCTAGATAGGTGCTGAGATGATAGAGCGCCACTCTTCTCCCCCGCTGCTCCTGGCCGAACTGCTTGAGATATAGCGACTCGCTCACCACGATGAGGGCCGCGCCACCCAAGCCGCCAACAAGGGCCGCCAGCAGCAGGGTGATAAGGGTGGCGGCCTGGGGCAGCAATAAAAAGTAGAGGGAAAAACAGAGGGCGCCGGTCAGCAACGTCCGCTTCGGGGAAAAGAAATCGGAAAACAGGCCCATGGGCAGCATGAGCAGCATGGAAGAGAGGGCAAAGAGCCCGACCACCAGCCCGACGGCCACGTCATCGAAGCCCTGCTGTTTCAAGAGGATCGGCAGGTGGGCCAGCACCATCCAGTGGACAAAGTAAATCAGGAAACGGATGATGACGGCGAGGGTAATCTGGCGATTCATGGGGCTTTCCGGAATGAACGGCAAGGGAGGGCGGCAACGGCTGGTTACTTTTTAAACAGGGCTTCGAGTTTGGCCTTGGCGTTATCGGCCAAAGCCGCGCCCTGCCCGGCTGCCGGCTGGAAATACTCGCAGCGGTTGGCCTTTTCCTTGTCCCCTACCCGCTCGGCGTTCGGTTCGCGGCATTCGTTGTAGGCGCCAGCCTCGTGAAAACGGCAATGGACGCAGCTATGGAGGTCCGCGCCGCAGTGCGGGCATTCGTCACGAAAGCCGACCCGGCCGCTGGTCGTCACCTCTTTCCGGCAGACGCGGCACTGCATCGCGTTAGCCCCGGCCGGCGTAGTGGGCCAAGATGGCATCCACCAGGGCGGGGATGGTGAAAGTCTTCGGCTGGATGTCGATGCGCATCCCGTTCTGCAGGGCAGTCTTGGCGGTAATCGGGCCGATGGTCGCGATCTTGACGCCGGCGAGCAGCCGCTGCTGCTCTGGCTCGTCGGCGCAGTGGAGCATCTCCAGGAAGTTGATGACCGTGGATGAACTGGTGAAGGTGATTAGGTCGATGGCCTTCTCTTCCAGCGCCGCCCTCACCTCGGCGTAGTCGGCCGGCTGCACGTTGCGGTAAACCGGCACGGTGACGACCTGCGCCCCGGCCTCGCCCAAGGTGTCGGGCAATACTTCGCGCGCCTTGGCCGCCCGCGGCAGCAGCACCTTTTTACCGGCCAGGCCTTCCGTGAGCAAGGCGGCGGCCAATCCCTCACCGGTGAACTCCTCTGGCACCAGATCGGCACGCAGGCCGTGCGCTTGCAGCATCTCGGCGGTAGTGGTGCCCACCACCCCGATCCTGGGCCCCTTGAGGTCGCGGGTATCCATACCCAGTTCCGTCAGGCGTTGGAAAAAGAACTTGATGGCATTGATGCTGGTAAAGAGCAGCCAGTCATAGTCAGCCAGCCGGCGCAGTTCCTGATCGAGCGGATCCCAGGAGTTGGGCGGCACCAGGGCTATGGTCGAGCCCTCCAGACAGTTGGCGCCCAAATCCTCCAGCCGGTGCACCAGTTCACTCGCCTGTTCACGGGTGCGGGTCACCAGGATATGCTTGCCAAAGAGCGGCCGCTTCTCGTACCAGTTGATCTTGTCGCGCAGCGAAACCACCTCGCCCACCACGATCAGGGCCGGCGGCTTGATCTTCGCGGCCTTGACCTTGTCGGCAATGGTGGCCAGCGTCCCCTCCACCGACTGCTGTTGCGGGGTCGAGGCCCAGCGCACCACCACCACCGGAGTCTCGGGGCTGCGGCCATGGGCCATGAGCTTCTCGGTGATGATCGGCAGGTTCTTGATGCCCATGTAGAAGACCAAGGTGCCGATGCCAGTGGCGATTTTGTCCCAAGCGATGGTGCTCGCCGCCTTGGTCGGATCCTCGTGGCCGGTGATGAAGGCGACCGAGGTGGTGTGTTTCCGGTGGGTGATGGGCACGCCGGCATAAGTGGCCGCCGCGGTGGCAGAGGTCACGCCAGGCACCACCTCATAGGCCACCCCGTGCTCCACCAGCACCTCGATCTCCTCGCCGCCCCGGCCGAAGATAAAAGGGTCACCACCTTTAAGGCGTACCACGGTTTTCCCCCGGCGAGCGAAATCGACCAGCATCTGGTTGATTTCGTCTTGGGTGTGGGCATGATGCACGCCGCCCATCTTGCCTACATAGACCAGCTCGGCATCCTTGGGCACGTGGCGTAACAATTTCTTGCCGGCGAGGTAATCGTAGATCACCACCTCAGCCCGTTGCAGGAGTTTCAGCCCCTTGACCGTTATCAGCTCCGGGTCGCCAGGGCCGGCGCCAACGAGATAGACCTTGCCGGTACGATGGGTCGGGGGGGGCGTGTGCGCTGTTTTCGTCATGAGGCGTCCATCCACAAACAAGTGACCCGGCCACACGCCGGGTCGTGTCGCACCGAAAAGTGTCGCGGCTTTAATGAATCTTGGAGCCGTAAACCGCTTCGAGAATTTCGCGGCCACCCATGGCCAGGAGTTCCTCGGCCAGGGTCCGGCCAATGGTGGCGGCGTCTTCGGGCTTGCCGGTCATTACCTTCTTGATGATCCGGCTGCCGTCCACCGCGGCAATCAGCCCGGTCATGGTGAGTTCCTTCCCGTTCAGGGTCGCAAAGCCGGCCAGCGGTACCTGACAGCCCCCCTCCAGTCGATGGAGGTAGCTGCGCTCGGCCTGCACGCAGACATCGGTGGCGTAATCCTGCATGAAGGAAAGACCGGCGAGCAGGTCGCTGTCAGCCCGGCGGAGTTCGATGCCCACCGCGCCTTGGGCCACGGCGGGCAGCATCTCCTCGGCGGTGAAATACCGGGTGGCGCGATCGCTCAGCTTCAGGCGATTGAGGCCGGCGGCAGCCAGGATGATGGCATCGTACTGGCCTTCGTCGAGTTTACGCAGCCGGGTGTCGAGGTTGCCGCGCAGGTCCTCGATGATGAGATCCGGCCGCAGGGCCGCGATCTGTGCCTTGCGCCGCAGGCTGCTGGTGCCCACCCTGGCGCCCACCGACATCTCGACGAGCTTGGCGTGTTTCTTGGAGATAAAGGCATCGTACGGGTTTTCCCGCTTGGTGACGATGCCGATGTGGAGTTCCCCGGGCAGTTCGGAGGGGACGTCCTTCATGCTGTGCACCGCGATATCGACCTCGCGGGAGAGGAGCGCCTCCTCGATCTCCTTGACAAAAAGCCCCTTGCCGCCCACCATGGCGAGCGGCACGTCGAGAATCTTGTCGCCCTTGGTGACGATCTTCACCAGCTCGACGGTGACGCCGGGATGCCGCGCCTCGATAAGCCCTTTAATCCAGTTGGATTGCGTCAGGGCGAGCAGGCTGCCGCGGGTGCCAATCTTGATGAGCTTCTGCATGGATATCCCTTCTCCCCTCTGGTCCGATAAAATTCATGAAGGCCGGGACAACCCCCCCCCCCCAGCCTGAACTCGCTTTTCCGCTCAATGGCAGCTACTGCAACTGCGCCCCTTGCAGCCCGCGCACTTCCCGCCGCTGTTTTCCCCGCTCTCTCCGCCGCCGGTACGGGCGGCAAAGGTGGACAGCTGCTTGGCCAGGTCCGTGCCCTGGCACCGGGGGCAGACCGGCTTCTCGCCACCTCGCACCAGGAATTCGAATTCGGTCCCGCAGGCCCGACAGACAAAATCAAAAAGTGGCATCGGCCCGACTCCGCTCTTTATCTTGTTTTGCGCGGATTTTCAAGACAATACTCCATCCATGCCCCGCGCGACTCAGCCCCGTTCGACGCGGTCAACCAGGGCCGCGGCCAGGAGCGGAATCATCAACTCGTGGTGGCCGGTAATGTTGTAGCCCTTGCCGCCGCTCATGGTCGGCCGGTTGACCACATTGGTCATGGGCCGGTAGTGGCGGATGAAGTCGAAGTTGGCGGTGACGAAGCGCTCCACCTTGTGCCCCAGGTTACGGGCCACGGTGATCGCCTTCAAAAAGACCTCGGGTAACAGCACGGCCGAGCCGAGGTTAAGATACGCCCCGCCTTCGAGATCAGCGACCATGGCGCAAAAGAGTTTGAAATCATCGTGGCTGGTCTGGCCGATGGCCGCCCCGTTGGCCGATGGGTGGATATGGATGATGTCGGTGCCGATGGCCACATGCACGGTGAGCGGCACCCCAAGCCGGCGGGCGGTGGCGAGCAGGCTCACGTGGTTGTGGGGGAAATCCTTGGCCAACAGGTAATCACCCATTGCCGCCCCAAGGCCCAATCCTTTCACGGCCCCCTGGTTGATGGCGGCGTTGATCTCCTCGCCAGTCTCCTGAGCCGCGCCAAAGGCCCCGGCGCCGAGTACCTGCTCCACCTCCTCGGAGGTGCGGCCCACCATGGCGATTTCGGTATCATGGACAATACCGGCGCCATTCAAGGCAAGGCCGGTGATGATGCCACGCTCCATAAGGTCGATCAGGATCGGGTTCAGCCCCACCTTGATGACATGGGCGCCCATGCCAACCATGATGGGCCGGCCAGCCTGATGAATGGCGGCAAGTCTTTCCACCAGCTCCGGGAAATCCACGCCGAGGAACTGCTGCGGCAGGGCCGCGAGATAATCACCGATGGTGGCATTAGGCCCAAGCGGCTTGGCGAAATTGGCTACCGTAACCTTGCTGTGGCGGCCATGGAGGGAGTAGGTATTGAGCCCGGAAAAATCGAGCGGGGTGTATTTTTTCATGCCCTCTCCTTAGGCCGCACCCTGGCCGAAAAGCACCTCGTCCACCAATTGACAGAGGAGGTGTTCCACCCAGAGATGGGTTTCCTGGATGGCCGGCGTCTTCTTACTCGGGACGTTCAAGGTCAGTTCCGCCACCGTGAGCAGCTTGCCACCACTGCCGCCGGTAAGCGCCGCGGTGCGCAGCCCCATCGCCTTGGCCCCTTCGATGGCCTTGAGTACGTTCGGCGAGTTGCCGCTGGTGGAGATACCGATGGCCACGTCGCCGGACTGGCCCAGGGCCTGAATCTGTTTCACGAAGATGTCGTCGAAGGAGAAATCGTTGCCGATGCTGGTGAGGATCGAGCTGTCGGTAGTCAGCGCGATGGCCGGCAACGGACGGCGATTGATGAGGAAGCGGTTGACGAACTCCGCGGCCAGGTGCTGGGCATCGGCCGCGCTGCCGCCGTTGCCGAAGATGAGGATCTTCCTGCCGCACGTTATCGCCTCCACCATCCAGCCCACCAGGGTGATGATGGTTTCCCGCGCCTGGCTGGCAACGGCCTCTTTGGCGGCCAAGGATTCCCTGAGGCTCTCGTCGATGATCCGGTCCATGTCCAATGCCATTGTCTCCTCCTCTGGAATAGGCAGGAACCTTAGTCAGGACGCGAAGTTTTGTCAACGACGCAGGAGCGGCACACCCAAAGCAAAACGGACAGCCAGATGGCGCCCTTTTACCAATGGAGGGAGGCCCGGCTGAAGGATTAGTCGATCTTGCTGAAGGCCTTGCTGTTGGCGCCGCAGACCGGGCATTTATCCGGCGGGGCGCTGCCCTCGTGGGTATGGCCGCACACCTCGCAGACGTGGTAATCGGTGACGGGCATGGTATCCATGGCGGCCAAGGCTTTCTTGTACAACCCGGCATGGGTCTTTTCCACGGTATTGGCAAAGGTGAAGGACATCTCCGCCGCCTTGTTACCCTCGGCCTTGGCCGCCTCGATCATGGTGGGGTACATGGATTCAAACTCATGGGTCTCGCCGGCAATGGCGGCCTTGAGGTTCTCTTTGGTTTCGCCGATCGCCTTCAATGCCCGCAGGTGGGCGTGGGCGTGGATGGTCTCGGCGTGGGCCGCGGCCCGAAAGAGCTTGGCCACCTGGGGGTAGCCGTCCTTTTCCGCCTTCTTGGCAAAGGCAAGGTACTTGCGATTGGCCTGGGATTCGCCGGCAAAGGCCTCCCACAGATTCTGCTCAGTCTTGCTCATGGTGTGCCTCCTCGTTTTGATTTTTGAAACGATACCACACAACCGGAGCATTTTCGCTTTGAATTTCACGGGAAGAAGGGTAAATAAATGGGGATTTTTCACGGTTTAATGGCAGAAAAACACCGTCAGAACAGGAAGGTGACATCATGAAACACAAGCGCATCGAACTCCCCCCGGACCAACGGATCACCCAGTGGTACAACGTGATGACCGATATCCCCAACGGCGTCCAGCCGCCGCTCGACCCGGAAACCAAGCAGCCGGTGGCGCCGGAGAAAATGGCGCGCATCTTCCCCATGGGGCTCCTGGAACAGGAGATGAGCGACAAACGGTGGATTGACATCCCGGAAGAAGTGCTCGACATCATCAGCATCTGGCGTCCCTCGCCGCTTATCCGCGCCAACTTCCTCGAAGAGGCCATCGGCACCAAGGCGAAGATCTACTACAAGTACGAAGGGGTCTCCCCTTCGGGCAGCCACAAGACCAACTCCGCCGTGGCGCAGGCATACTACAACAAGCGCGAAGGGGTCAAACGCCTCGCCACCGAGACCGGCGCCGGCCAATGGGGCAGCGCCCTCTCCTTTGCCACCCACAAGTTCGGCCTGGAGTGCAAGGTCTACATGGTGCGGGTCTCCTTCGACCAAAAGCCCTACCGCAAAGTGATGATGAACACCTACGGCGCCCAGATCGTGGCCAGCCCCAGCCCCGACACCCCGACCGGCCGCGCCATCCTGGAGCGCGACCCGAACACCCCCGGCTCGCTAGGTATTGCCATCAGCGAGGCGCTGGAGGATACCGTTTCCCGCGACGACACCAAATACGCCCTGGGTTCGGTGTTGAACCACGTCTGCCACCACCAGACCATCATCGGCCAGGAGGCCAAGAAGCAGCTCGCCATGGTTGGTGATTATCCGGACGTGATCATCGGCTGCTGCGGCGGCGGCTCCAACTTCGCGGGCCTGGCCTCGCCTTTTGTGCCGGACAAGCTTAATGGCAAGAACATCCGCCTGATCGGCGTCGAGCCCGCCTCCTGCCCGACCCTGACCAAGGGCGTCTATGCCTACGACTTCGGCGACGTTTCCCAGCGCACCCCGCTGCTCTACATGTACACCCTGGGCCACGACTTCATTCCGGCGGGCATCCATGCTGGCGGCCTCCGCTACCACGGCATGGCGCCCATCATCAGCGCGCTGCAACGCGAAAACCTGATGGAGGCCATGGCGTTGAACCAACTCGAATGCTTCGAGGCGGGTGTGCTCTTTGCCCAGACCGAGGGCATCATCCCGGCGCCGGAATCCTGCCACGCGGTGCGGGCAACGATCATCGAGGCCACCAAGGACAAGAACGAGCCCAAAACCATACTCTTCAATCTCTCCGGACACGGCCTGCTTGACCTCTCGAGCTACGAAAAATATTTCGCCGGCGAACTGAGCAACTATGAGTACCCGGCCGAGGCGATCGCCGAGGCCACCAGGCACCTGCCCAAAATTTGAGCCATCATCGGCGGCTCCCGCGTTTGACGACCAGGAGCCGCCGCCTTGTTCCCATGCACACCGCCCACGTGTTAAACCCGAGCCGCAGCCGGAAAGAGGCGATGGCATGGCTGTTCGCCTGTTGCTGGCTGATGATGGCTACTATTGCCGAGGCCGGCGCCGGCACTACACCACCGCCGGCCTACGTAACACATGGCGGCTACCTGCTGGGACGAAACGACCGGGTGATCGCCAGCCACCAACCCGATACCCCTCTGGTGCCGGCCAGCATCTGGAAGATCGCCACCGCGCTCCATGCCCTCTCCGTATTGGGCAAGGAGTATCGTTTCGAAACCCGCTGTTATTATGGCCCCGACCAGACCCTGTATGTGCAGGGCAGCGGCGACCCCATGCTGACCTCGGAAGAGGTCACCCTCATGGCCAGCCGACTGCGAGCTGCCGGTGTGCGCCAGGTGCAGGGGATCGTAATCGACGACTCTGCCTTTGCGCTGGCCTCCGCCGCCGATGGCGCGACCAACACCCTGAATCCTTACGATGTGGCCAACAGCGGTCTAGCGGTCAACTTCAACACCATCCACATCACCAAGGCAGCAGACGGTTCCATCCGCTCCGCCGAACCACAGACCCCCACCCTGCCTATCATGTTGCGCCTTGGCAAGTGGTTGCCGGCCGGCACCCACCGGATCAATATCTCGCAGAAAAAGGGGGAGATTGGCCAATACGCTGGCGAACTCATGGCCGAAGCGTTACGGGGGCAAGGGATCGCGGTCACTGGGCCAATCCTGACCGGCACCGTGCCGACAGGACTGCCGCCCGTTGTGCGCCATTCCTCGACGACCGGCCTCGGCGAAACAGTACGGGCGATGCTGGAATATTCGAACAACTTCATCGCCAACCAACTCTTCCTCGCCTGCGGGGCCAAGCGTTACGGCTATCCGGCCACCTGGGACAAGGGCAGGAAGGCGATGAGCACCTTTCTGCATGAGCAGGTGGGACTCGACTTGGGAAGTTACACGGTGGAGGAAGGGTCTGGGCTGTCGCGGAAAAATCAGGTGACACCGCGGGCCATGCTGGCCATTCTGCGCGTTTTCATGCCACATGCGGCATTGATGCCGATGCGTGATGGGATGATGGTCAAAACTGGCACCCTGCGCGGCGTTTACAACTACGCCGGGTATTTCCAGGGGGTGCAGGGGCCCGACCCCTTTGTGCTAATGCTCAACCAACCGGAAAACCACCGCGACCAGCTGTTGCGGTATCTGGAAGACCTCCGCCAGTCGCACTGACCCACTTCCCGATATTGTCTATTTCGCTGGTGATAAAGTGCATACGTCCAGCAAAAAAATGCTACGCGGATGACTCCAGTACTGGCTGTTCGCTTGGCCCCGGATGCGACTTCAATCAATCGGCAATGGCCCGCACGGTCTGGGCAAAGGCGATTACCGGGGCAACGACAATGGTGACAATCAAAAAAACATTGCGCTGGAAAGCAGTACTTCGGAGCATCTGCACCATATTCGCGCCCAGTTGATCGGCCAACAACACGGCCAGGAGCGGATAAAGCAAAAACAGGGCCGCACAGAGCAAGATCTCGGTGGCGGCAATTTTTTTGCCGAAAACACGCAGGGTATCAAGGGCGATACGTATCTTCTGCATCCTGTCGGCAATGGGGTTGAGGGCGGTTACATCGGCGGCCCCCATTTCCAACCTTGCGTTGGCCTTGGCCAAACTCTCGCTGGCCACGGAACGGGCCTCCACCAACCGCCGTTTCCCGCGGCGCAGCAATTCCTGAAATTCACGAAACAACGGCTTATAAGGATATCCCTCCCACAAGGTGCTGAACTCACCCCAGTTGAGGACTGCATCATCTACCCGCGTGTTCAATTCGTCGAGTTTGGCTTCCTGGAGGCGCGGCGCCGCATGGCTCAACTCCTTTGCCCTTGAAGCAACATCAAGGAAATCGTAATAGGCCTGCCGGGTATATTGTTCCTCAAGTTGGTCTAGGGCGGTCAAATTTTCAAGCAGGTCCGGGTCGTCGCCGTCAAACCATTTCTTCAATGACTCGTAATCGGCATTGGCCCTGGTAAGCGCCTCAAGCGCCAGATCGCCGGCATGCTGCACATGGGCCGCCAGAATGTCCTCGACCAACCCCTGCACCGGCAGCAGCACCGGATCCATGAGCGCGGTCATGAAATAGAGGCGGTCGGCATCGATCAGTTTGGCAATGATCTTAAGCGCCTTGGCCCCCTGCCCCTCCCGCACCAGAAGCTGCACCTTACGGTAAAGGACCTCGTGGCAATCGACATAAAGGTTTAGGATCGACTGGATGGCGTGCTCGGCCTTCCAGGGGTGGCCAGACAAGTCATGGTAACGCGACAACAGGAGACTGATATAAATTTTTTCCTTCTCACTGCTGGCCATGCCACCGGCGATCTGTAGGTGATGGGCCATCTCGTCGATGCGGTCACGCTCCATGGCCACAAAGGCAAGCCCAACGGTGGCATAAAACTGCTTGCCGCCCATGAGTTGATTCTCCGCCATCAACAGCTCATAGGCCTGGTTATACTGACCCACCCGCAGGCAATCTAGGCCTAGTTGCAAGTTGCGGCTGTCCACCTTTATCCGTTCACTTTGCCCCGTGCCATCCCAGGTCGGGTGGATGGAAAAAGCGATGCGGCGCAGATAGCGCGGCTGATAAACAAGATAAATATCGAAGTAGGCGACAAAAACTTGAAGCGCCTTGTTCTCCCTTAATTCGCCATTATCCACAACAGTAGCCAAAAGTTCTTCCAGCTTCTTGATCTTGCCCATCGCTGCCCGGAAGTGGCTAGCCAGATCGGCAAAGGAAAGATAACCCACATCCTGGATTGCGCGGTTTTCCGCGGCCAACAGGCGGCTGGGGCAATTGGCCGGCTTGTGGATTCCCATGCCGCAGTAAAAACATTCGTGTTGGCCGCTTTTGAGAAGCAGCTGCCGATGGGGAAAGAGTCGCTCCCGCCTGATCCCGGCCTGATCCGCTAATTTCAGGGCAAAAAGCCCCGAATCCTCGCCGTCAAACTGGTGCGGGGGCATCTTCCGGCCGGCGACAAGCTGCTCCCATTGGTGTTTAAGCGCCCGGGACAGATAGATTGTCTCGTGCAGCAATCCCTCCCAGATTCGACCGGAAGCGCCACGGAAGGGCGGCGGCACTTCTCCCTTCTTCTCCAGGTGCAACACGATCTGGAGCGGCAGGGTTCCCTTGGACCGCTCCCACTCATACTCCTTTTTGACCTGCTCCAGACTTTCACAAAAGGCGGTGAGCGCCGTGTGGGGATGATCGTAGTTAAAAAGGAGCAGTTCTGGCCGGCTGTCTGGCGACTCAATGCCGCTCGATCGCAACGACAAGCGCAGGTCGCGGATAAAACCGTCCCAACGCCCTGGCAGAAAACGCTCGCCCAGGAAGGGCAGGTTATGAAGCGCCAGCAGAATGGGATATTCCTTGGGCATGGACGGGCTGACGCTTAGGGGTTAAGCGACGGGAAGGGCGCTGTTCCACCCAATGACGTGTAACTTTTTGCCGTGCGCATAAATATCACTATAAAAAACAAAGGGGTGCAGGGTCAACAACTCTCGGCGGCCACACGGAAAAGTGTTGCCAAAGGACGATGGTGCCTGGATAATAGGGCAAACAAAACCAAAGGGGGATGCATGCTTCGCAAACTGAGTGGGGCGTTCACCGGCGGCGTCTTGGGCGCGCTGATCGACAGCATCAATGTTTGGGTCCTTTTCCACACCGGCATCCTCGCCATGGCGGGAATCTCCATGCGGGTGGAGTTCACCGGCCCATGGCTCTATCCGCGCTTGGTCTGGGGTGGCATCTGGGCGCTGCTGCTCCTGCTTCCCATCCTCAAAAGCAAGGTGGCGTTGCGCGGCGCCCTCATGAGCCTCCTGCCCTCGGCCATGATGCTTTTCAAGGTGCTGCCCGGAATGGGCAAGGGGTTGATGGGCCTGGATCTCGGCCTGCTCATGCCGGTAATGGTGGTAGGCCTCAACTTCATTTACGGCATGGTCGCGGCATATTGGTACAAAAACAGCGGCGGTTGAAGCCATGCTGCTCCCCTCCACCGACCTCTTCCTGCGACTGGTCGCGGAAAACGAACTGGATAAGCGACGTTTCCACCAGTGGATCTTCAACCCCGGCATGCTCTTCCGCACCGTGGAAAAATGGTGGGATGAAGAGTCCCAACGCGGCATCCCCCACGAAGGGCTTGATGTGGCAGCTTTCCTCACCAAGGGCGGCCAGGTGGAGTGGCTTCCCCCGCGGATCAAGGTCCCAGCCGCTTACGACGGCACCATCGCCCGGATCCAGAAGGATTTCCTCGGTTTTTCCTGTTTCCTGCGCCACGACCAATTCCAGCGGGGCGATCGTTCCTTGTACAGCATCTATGGACATATCAAGCCGCTGCCCGAACGCCATGAAGGGGAAAGCGTCGCCACCGGCGCAATCCTCGGCACCCTGTCCGACACCGCCAGCAAAAAATCACCCATCCGGCCCCATCTCCATTTCAGCCTCGCCTGGATCGCTGTCACTGTTCCGGCAAACACGCTCAACTGGGAGACCATGAACGACCCGGACGCGGTAATCCTCATCGACCCGCTGTCGCTCCTGACCGGCGCCTTTGCCGTGATGTACTAGAGGATCAGCGCCAACCATGTGGCGACAAAAAGGGTCAGACTGATGAGGCCGTTTAAGGTAAAAAAGGAAAGCTGGATGCGGGAGAGATCGCGGGGGTTGACCACCAGGTGCTGGTAGAAGAGCGCTGCGGCAGTGAAGGCGATGCCCCCGTAATAGGGCCAACCAAGGCCGGTCAAGATGCCGGTCGCCACGAAGAGCCCAAAGGCCACCACGTGGAAGGCGACCGCGAGGAGGAAGGCGCGCTCCCGGCCGAAGCGCGAAGGGAGCGAGAAGAGCCCGGCCTGGCGGTCGAAATCGGCATCCTGGCAGGCATAGACCGTATCGAACCCCGCCACCCAAAAAAGCACCCCCAGCGACAGCGCAAAGGGGTAGTCGATGAGCGTCCCCTTCACCGCCACCCAGCCGCCCAAGGGCGAAAAGGCTAGGGCCACGCCGAGCACCACATGGCAGAGCCAGGTGAACCGCTTGGTAAGGGAATAAAAAAAGGTGAGCCCCAAGGCAAAGGGCGAAAGAATCAGGGTGAGGCGGTTTAACTGACGGCAAGCGAAGAAGAACAAGGCGGTGGCGAGCATAACCATGAGCCACGCCTCGGCGGGCCTGACACTGCCGGCTGGCAAGGCCCGGTCAGCGGTACGGGGGTTGGCGGCGTCGAAACGGCGATCCACGATACGGTTAAAGCCCATGGCTGCGGTCCGCGCGCCCACCATAGCCAGCACCACCCAGATGAAGGTGCTGGCATCCGGCACTCCCCGTTTGGCCAGGAAGGCGCCGATAAAGGCAAAGGGCATGGCAAAAACGGTGTGCTCGAATTTGATCATCTCAAGCAGGATGGCGATTTTCTTCAGCACGGCAACTCCTTCGCCATGAACCCCATGAAACCAGCTAAATTTTTTCGAGTCTTTCGCGGGGTTCGTGGCAACTCCATTCAGCCTTCCCAACGCGGCAAATCAGGCAGCTCGAAACCGAGCAACGCGGCCACCCGGCCGGCAAAGGCGCGCGCCATCGCTCCAAGGCTTTCGGGCTTGTGATAAAAGGAGGGCATGGGCGGGCAGATGATGGCCCCGGCCTCGTCCGCCTTAAGCATGTTGGTAAGGTGGATGCGATTGAGCGGCGTCTCCCGCACCGCCAGCACCAACGGCCGCCGCTCCTTCAGGGTGACGTCTGCGGCGCGGTGAATGAGATTGCGGGTCAGGCCGTTGGCAATAGCTGCCAGCGTCCCCATGGTACAAGGCAGCACCGCCATGGCGTCAAAACTGCTGGAGCCGCTGGACATCGGCGCGGCAAAATTTTTTATATCATGCCATTGGGCCACATAGGGAGAGAGCTCGCTTTTGCCGATCCCCAGTTCCAGCCGCAGCACCTGCTCGCCGGCCTCGGAGATGATCGCATGCACCTCGGCATCGGTGGCGGCCATGAGTTTCAAAAACTCCAAGGCATAGAGCGGGCCCGTGGCACCGGTGATTCCGAGGATGATCTTTTTCTTCATGGTCGCCCCCTCCTTTTTACCTTTTGCCTCGTAACTTTTGCCTTTCCCCTAACTCTTCACGCCCACATAGACGGTGACGATACCAAAGGTCAACTGCTTGCAGGACGGAGCCTTGAACCCGGCAATACGCATCATGGTGAGGAGTTCATCCGGTTCGTAAAAAGCGGCGATGGAAGAGGCCAGGTATTCGTAAGCCTCTTTATCGCCGGAGACCACTCCGGCGATACGCGGCAGGATAGTATTAAGGTAGAAATTATACACCGGTTTGACAATCGGATTCCGGGGCCGGGAGAATTCAAGGATCAGGAGCTTGCCGCCGGGTTTCAACACCCGGTGCATCTCGTGCAGCCCCTGCTGGGTGCGGGCCAGATTGCGCACCCCGAAGGCGACGGTGACACCCCACACCGAGTTGTCGCGTACCGGAATCTGCTCGCCATCGCCACAAACCGGCTGGATCCTCGCCCGGCGCTCATCCCGGGGCAGATTCTCCACCCCGGACCGCAGCATATCCTCGCAAAAATCAACGGCCAACACCTGGCGCCGCTTGGCCTGCCGGGTCAACTCCAGCGACAGCGGCAAGGTGCCGGCACATAGATCAAGCACCATGCCATCGGGAAACAACATGAGTTCCCGAGTGGTGACCCAGCGCCAATAGCGGTCGATCTGGAAACTCAGCACCGAGTTGAGCAAATCGTACTTCCCGCTGATGGCGGAAAATTTGGAGCGGACAAAGGCCTTTTTTTCGTCGGGTGTCGTCGTCATGATCTCATCTGCCTGTTTTTACATAAAACATCTTGCCACGAGCCCCATGAAAAAACACGAGGGTTTCGTCTGATTTGGTGGAGTTCGTGGCTGTTCTCTTTTCAACTCAGCCGCATATTTTGAGCGGCACCGCCGCAGGGCTCGCCTCGCCCCGCTCGATTAGATACCGGTAAAAGAGGGCCAACCCCTCCTGCTTGCGCTGATCGAGGTCGTACTCCATACCACTGAGATAGGCATGGCACGCCGACAGCGACATGGGGATTCGGGGGGCAACGATTCGGCTGATCTCCATGAGGTTCTGCCTGCCCTCATCGAGACAGCGCAGCAGTTCGTGGTGGATGGCCACCACCTGATCGGGTTCGTGCTGGCAAAACGCCTCGCGCACCGCCCAAACCGCAAAAACAAAGGGCAGGCCGGTCTTGCGCTGCCACGCCTCGCCGAGATCGAGCTGGTAGGGGTAGAGGCCCTCATGGGCCAGGAGCAATGCCTCGTCCCCAATGGAGAGTACCGCGTCGATGCCCGACAGATCGGAACGCTCAGTGGCGAGTCCGGTCTCGTAGCGCGGCCGCACCCGGTAAAATTCCTCCAGGATGATCTTGATGAGATGCTCTGAGGTCTGGGAATGGGAACTCAGAAGCACCAGGCGGCCATCCAGTTCCGCCGGCGCCAGCCGGCTGAAAAGGAAAACGCTCCCCACCTTGCCGGTGGCCGAGATGGAGAGGTTGCCGAGAATCTTGTATTCCTCGGGATGGAGTGCGTATTCATGGGAAGAGATGAAGCCGAGGTCGAGTTCCCCTTGGTGCAAAAGGCGATTCAGGGTGGAGGGCGGCGCCTCGGTGACCTGCCAGTCCGGCCGGTCCACCGTGCGTTTCCACACCTCATAAAGCGGCGCGGTGTTGAGAAAATTCACCATGCCGATGCGGGCCGTGGGATGATGCGAAGCGGTTGCGGTCATGGCTATTCGATCCATTCCAGCCGGATGGCGGCCCCGGCGCTGGTGAGGTATTCCACAACCTCGTCGTTGGTGGTGGCCGCGCATTCCACGGCCAGAAGCGAGGAGGAAACAGCCGGGGCGATCACCCCGAGTTCCGCCTCAAGACCCAGGATGCGGGCGCCGTTTTGGGTCGCCATGGCCAGAACCTCGGCCGGCGCAATGGCTGGCTGATCCTCACGCAAAATCGCCATCTCCTGCCAGAGGCTCAAATTCGGATTACTCGCCAGACTGTCGGTGCCCAAGCACGGCAGAATACCGTGGGCCAGCATCGCTGCCACCGGCGCCTTGCCCACGCCCATGTTGCGGTTGCTGCCGGGGCAGAGGCAGACTTTGGCCCCGCGCTCCGCCAGCAGGGCGATTTCCTCCGCCGTCACTTGGACCGCATGGACGCAGAGGGTCTGTTCATCCAGCCCGCCGAGGCGATCGAGGTAGGCGACGGCGCCCACGCCCGGCGGGGTGAAGGAGTCATCCCAGGCGCCGCGCTCGACCAGAAAATCACGGAAGCGGCCATGGCCGACTCGCAGCAGTTCGACCTCGTCGGCCGATTCCGCCACGTGGAGGGGGAAAAGGCAATTGGCACGACGCGCCCGTTCCTTCAAGGTCTGCAAGAGACGTAAGCCGGTGGAATAGAGCGCATGGCCAGTGCAACAGAGATCCGGGGGCAGGGTATCAAGCCGGTTGATGGCTGTCTCCTGCGACTTTCGGGCAAGGCCGAGCAATTCAAGGTGGAAGGAGATTCTGGTCTTGAAACCGTCGCCCAGGGCGCGGCTCTCCGGAAGGTTGCCGATGTCGATCGCCGCCCCACAGCCACCGGCATAGAGCCGGGCCAGAGTGTAACGCGCCGCATCGGCCGCCGCTTCAGGATCGGTTGCCGCGGCCCGGGCGACGAGCAACCTGCTGATCCAGGCCGGCATGTCGCCGGGTTGGGTGTTTGGTTCACGGCCCAAAGCCGCCAGGTGCGACAGCTCCAGGTGGGCGTGGCCATTGACCAGGGACGGCACGATGACATGACCCTCGTAATCCACCAGTTCCGCGTCCGCCTCCTTGAGGTCGGCATAGCGGCCCACCGCCACGACCTTGCCCTGCTCGGTGATCAACGCGCCGTCCGTAATCACCGGGCTGGAAACCGGGACCACAAAGGGGGCACGATATATGTAGCAATCCGGTTCCTGCATCAAATCAGTCCTCAATTGTCAGCTATTGGCTACCAACGTATAATCCATCCGGCGCTGGCGCGGGGTAAAGCCCGCCTCCTGCACCAGGGTGCGAATCTCCTGCTCGGAAAGACGGAAACCGACCCCAGCCGCGGCCACGACGTTTTCCTCGATCATGGTGCTGCCGAAATCGTTGGCCCCGAAAAAGAGCGAGGTCTGGGCGATCTTCGGCCCCTGGGTAACCCAGGAGGCCTGGATGTTGGGGACATTGTCGAGATAAATACGGGAGAGGGCCAGCATCCGAAGGTACTGCACCGCCGTGGTCTTGGGGAGATGGGCGAGCACGGTGTTGTCCGGCTGAAAAGGCCACGGGATGAAGGCAGTGAAGCCACCGGTGCGGTCCTGGAGGTCACGCACCCGCTCAAGGTGTTCCAGCCGTTCGGCCATGGTCTCGATGTGGCCGAACATCATGGTGGCAGTGGTGCGCATCCCAAGTTGGTGTGCCTCTTCCATCACGCCGATCCACTCGTCGGCCGAACACTTGCGGGGCGCCGTCTCTTGCCGCACCCGGTCGGAGAGGATCTCGGCCCCGCCGCCGGGAATGGAATCGAGGCCAGCCTGTTGGAGGCGGATCAGCACCTCGCGCACCGAAAGGCCGGAAAGCTTGGAGAAATGGCACACCTCGGGGGGGGAAAAGCCGTGGATGTGGATATCATACCCCTTGATGAACCGGAGCATCTCCTCGTAGAACTCCAAGGGTTTGTCCGGATGGAGCCCGCCCTGTAAGAGAATCTGGGTGCCGCCCAGGGCCTTGGTCTCCTCGATCTTCTTCCCCAACTCCTCGTTCGTGAGCACCGAACCGGCCGCATCCTCGGGCGCCTTGAAGAACGCGCAGAATTTGCAGGCCGAGATGCAGATGTCGGTATAATTGATGTTGCGGTCGATGACGTAGGTCACCATGGGCTCGGGGTGTTTCCGCTGCCGAATGGCGTTGGCCAGAAAGCCGAGTTGGTAGAAGTCGGCCTTCTCGGCCAGGGAGAGGAATTCGGCGCCGCATATGCGCTCCCCTGCCATGATTTTATCGTTGATGGTTTGCAGATTCATGTCGCTCCCGTCGCGAGCATTCAGCTATCAGCCGTCAGCCAAAGACTTTTGCTTGCGGCTGATAGCTGATCGCTGCCAGCTAGTATTCTCTGATGACATTGTAGAGGGTATCGCGCTCGATTGGCTTGCGGCCCGCCTCGCGAATGAGGCGGATCAACTCGGTATCGGCCATATGGCCGCCGGATTCACCACCCGCCATGTGGGTGATGAGCTCCTCCTTCACGGTGCCGTCCATATCGTCGGCACCAAAGGAAAGGGCCACCTGGGCAAGCTTGGGACCGATCATCACCCAATAACCCTTGATGTGGGGGAAGTTGTCGAGGAAGAGGCGGCTTACTGCGATGTTCTTCAAGTCCTCGATGCCGCTTGTCCTGGAGAGATCGGACAACTCCGTATTCTTCGGGTGGAAGGCCAGCGGGATGAAGGTGAGGAAACCGTTGGTTTCGTCCTGGGCCTGCCGGAGCAGGTTAAGGTGTTCCAGGCGCTCCTCGATGGTCTCGATGTGGCCATAGAGCATGGTGGCGTTGCTCTTGAGCCCGATGCGGTGGGCGGTTCCTGCCACTTCGAGCCACCCCTCGCCGGAAAGCTTTTTCTCGCAGGTGAGCTTGCGGATGCGCGGGCTGAAGACCTCGGCCCCGCCGCCGGGGATAGAACCCAGGCCCGCATCTACCAGATCGCGCAGGGTCTTTTCCAGCGACTGGCCGGAAATCTCGGCCAGATGGGCAATCTCCACCCCGGTAAAGGCCTGGATATGGATCTCCGGCCGCACCTCCTTGATGCCGCGCAGCATGTCGAGATAATAGGAATAGGGCAACTCCGGATGGATGCCGCCCACCACATGCACCTCGGTAATCGGTTCCTGGAGGCGCTCGCGGATCTTGGCCTTCACCTCTTCCACCGTCATCTCGTAGGCCTGGTCCGACTCCTTGGGTTTGCCAAAGGCGCAGAACTTGCAGAGATTGGTGCAGATGTTGGAATAGTTGACGTGCTGGTTGTAGATAAAATAGGCGTTGTCGCCGTTCTTGCGCTCGCGCACCAGATTGGCGAGATAGCCCACGGCCAGGAGATCAGGGCTTCGGTAGAGCCGGGCGCCATCATCGAGACTCAATCGCTCGCCATTCTCCACCTTGGCCATGATATCGCCAAGCCCCGCCTGCGTGATCATCTGTTCCATTCCTTACGCTCCATCATGTTTCAGGCGCCAGGCCATCGCGCAAAATCGCGATGATGGCGTCGATTCCCTTGAGCAACTGTTGTCTCTTCTTCCCTGCCAACCCGAAACCGGTGTCAAGGTAGGGTTTGGCATAGCCCTGCAAAAAACGCTCGATTACCGCATCGAGCAGAAACACCACGGTGGCGCTGTCGACATCACGACGAATCTCTCCACGCTTTTTAGCCTCATCCAAAAATGGCATGAAATATTCGGCGGAAAACAACCGCAGTTGGTTCACCAAAAGTTCCCTCCGCGGCACCTCCTGCTCGAAGAGGATCTTGAGATAGAGCTCGAAGGCCTGGGGGTTTACGTCGACAAAGGCAATACCAGCCAGCAGCACGTCGCGGACATGGTCGAAAAAATCGCGCCTCGTGTTCTTGCCGACCTGCGCCTTCACCTCCCTTTTCACCGCGAGGGAAAATTGCTCGAATACGTAAAGGAACAAGGCCTCTTTATTCGCAAAGTACTGGTACAATGATCCTTTGGCGATGCCGGCATCTTTGACAATGTTATTCAGGCTGGCGCGCTGGTAGCCGTTGGCGGCGAACTCGTTGATTGCCGCGGCAACAACCCGCTGCTGCTTGTCTGACGGCAGGTTGGCAAAGGTAGCGGTATGCGTGGCAGTATCATTAATCATATGACCAGGTGGTCATAATACCCGCAAAAAAATATCCCGCAAGAGCGGAATTACTGGATGGGGATGATCTTGGCCCGGACCGGGCTGGCAACTGATTCGCTCCCGCCCGGCGGCAACACCGCCACCACCTCTTTGGGGGTGTATTCAGGCACCACTTCGTGGAGCACCTGCTTGATCCCGGCGGCATCATGCTGCCGGGCATACTCCTTGAGCCGCGCGAGTGGGTTCTCCAGTTCCTCAAGGGAGCAGCGGTCCCCACGCAGAACCATGATCTTCTCGTGGCCGGTGGCGACGATCCCCTCTCCTTCGGTGATCAACTCCTCAAAGAGCTTCTCGCCAGGGCGCAGGCCCGTGTACTTGATCTCGATCTCGGTATCCGGCTCCTTGCCGCAGAGGCGGATCAAATCGCGCGCCATCTGGGCAATGCGCACCGGCGTGCCCATCTCCAGAATGAAAATTTCGCCGCCCTTGCCCATGGAAGCGGCCTGGAGGATAAGCTGGCTCGCCTCCTCGATGGACATGAAATAGCGGGTAATGTCTTGATGGGTCACAGTCACCGGGCCGCCCAACTCGATCTGGCGCTTGAAAAGAGGGATCACCGAACCGGAAGAGCCGAGCACGTTGCCAAAACGCACGGCCATGAAACGGGTGCGCCCTTTTATGTTCCCGATTTGCAGAGCATGACAATGGGCCTGCATAATGCGCTCGGTCACCCGTTTGGTGGCGCCCATGACATTGGTGGGCCGCACTGCCTTGTCGGTGGAAACCAGGATAAAACGATCCACCCCATGCTCGACCGCGGCGCGGATCAGGCGGCGGGTGGCAAAGATGTTGTTGTAGACTCCCTCCCAGGGGTTCTTTTCAATCATGGGCACGTGTTTGTAGGCCGCGGCATGAAAGACGATTTCCGGCCGGTAATGGACAAAAACGCCGGAGAGGACTTCCTGGTCCTGAATGCGGCCAAGCACGGCAACATAGTTGGTGAATCCGTGCTCGTGCAGGATCTCCATTTCAAGCTGGTAGAGCTTTTCCTCGCTGGCATCCCACAAGACCAAAAGTTGAGGCGCGAACTTCAAAATCTGCCGGCAGAGCTCCGAACCGATAGAGCCACCCGCGCCGCTCACCAGGACAGTCTTGCCGCGCAAAATTTCACCAATCTTTTCCATTTCCAGCCGCACGGCTGGCCGACCGAGGAGATCCTTGTAAGAGACGTCACGGATGGCCTTGACGCTTACTTTGTCATTGATGATTTCGCCAAGCCCTGGAACGGTCTTATACGGCACCCCGGAGGCACGGCATAATTCGACAATCCGGCTCAGTTGGTCCCGCGAAGCAGAGGGGATGGCGATGAGGATTTCGTCCACCGCGGCCCTGTCCAGCACCGCCGGAAGCTGGGAGGTGCTGGACAACACGGGAATGCCATGGATGCGCTTGCCGGTTTTCTGCGGGTCATCGTCCAGAAACCCCACGACCTGATACGGCAGAGACCGGTTGTCCAGAATCTCCCGCGTCACCTTTTCCGCCGCATCCCCAGCGCCCAATATCAAAAGTTTCTTGCCGCGCCGGGCCTGGTGGAAATTCGCCATGCCCCCTGACCCGC
>Ga0172375_10002933_pt1 | contig 26291 bp, 21 predicted proteins | sample LakKiv1m_FD_114537 | JGI IMG/M metagenome (GOLD analysis project Ga0172375, IMG submission 114537) | Freshwater microbial communities from Kabuno Bay, South-Kivu, Congo - kab_092012_11.1m | ecosystem: Environmental > Aquatic > Freshwater > Lake | place: Democratic Republic of the Congo...
CACCAATCGTTAGATTTGAAAGAAATAGTTATCAACAGCATTTACACAAAACAATGTAAGTCTTTTATTTATATATACTTATGACAATTTTACATTTATACGCAAGTTAACATAAGATACATTATAGGCGCTTGGCTTGCATCATAAAAGAGCCTTGTTTATAGGCCCTGTCGTGATATTCTGATCTTTTATGCTATATAAATTATCTATATTATTTGTTTACCAAAAGAAATTGCTTTATTCCGGATAGCGGCGCTATTTTTAATATCTCCTGATTCTCCTGCATTTGGGATAAGTAATGATTTGAATTTCATGTCTGTATACCCGGCTGTTAATTTGAATGGCTTTTCAAGGATATCCAGGCCTATATCTTCATATGCACTGGCAATTACAGCAAGGGTCTTCCCTTTTAAAGGGGTTTTCATGGCTCCTGCCTTATTATCCCATTTATAGAGCGAGAACATGCGGTCAAATATAAGCTTTAACTGGGCGCTTGGCCCGTAGAAATATAATGGCGTTGCCATAACTATAGCATCTACTCCTCTCATTTTTGCCAAAACAGGCCTTGCCTCATCATTTATAACGCATTCGTATTTTTTTATTTTCTGGCAGGACCTGCATGATGCACAGCCGTTAGATTTATATTTCAGGAATGCTGTTTGGACTATTTCAACATCAGCGCCTTTTGACCTGGCGCCTTCAGCGAACCACTTTATAAGCGCCGCAGTATTGCCGTCTTTTTTAGGGCTTCCGGAAAGTATCAGTATTTTTTTAGCCATCAGTTACCTTTTAATAGCTAACTTTACAAATGGTGCATGGCACGAATTGTAAAGTTAATGCTAACTATGCTTTATTTTACCTATTTTTTCCTGTAATAGGCCCATAGGGCAGATCATACACCATGCCCTGTGCTTGGTTAGTATGCCAAGGATTATGGCAATAATAGTGGATATTGCGCACATTATGACAAAAATAAGGCCTATTGCTAATATGCTCTTTCCTGTTGTAGCTATTCTAAACACAAACAGGCCCATTACAACGCTAAAAACAGTCCACCTGAACCATTCTCTTGTAAAAATCCTCGGGATAGCCTTCTTATTGCGGCTCAATTTAGAAAGCCAAAGGTCTAAAAAAGACCCCCTTGGGCATAGATTCCAGCACCAAAATCTGGCCTTAAATATAGACAGAATAAGCAAAAATAACATCATAGCCAGCACTAAATAGCCAAGCGCTGGATAAAAAAATCCGCCTATCACTATAACAGGCAACAGCCAGACCATAGTAGATTGATAAGATTTTTTCATATATATGAATTTATTTTATTTATATCGAAGTCGCCGGGATTAAGCTATGCATATTGCCAGCCAACGCTTCTGATTCTTCTCTGGCTTCAGCGATTAAAGTTTGAAAAACTTCGTCATATTCTCCTACTGATCTGTCCCAAGAGACATCCTCTGTCATAGCGTTATATACTAGTTGAGCCCAATGGTCATATTCAGCCCTGTTTCTGAATAAATACGCTGCCCAGGATAACCCAGCCAATAAATCATCAGAGTTTTGCTGTTGATCGCCTCTATTAGTATAAGCCATACCAACGCCTTGTTTAGTGTTAGTGTCATATGATTGAACAGCATCAGCTAGGCCGCCAGTTCTATAGACAACAGGTATGGTCCCGTATCTTAAAGCGATCTGCTGAGGATATCCTCCTGGCTCAAATCTTGAAGGCATTAATTGAATATCGCACGCTGAATAATACTGCATTGCAGTATCGTCATTATATGGAAAATTAACAAATACCCTGCCAGGAAATCTCCTTGCCAGGGCTATTAAACTATCATGATAAGGCGCATCAGCATTAGCATACCACACAAACTGCACATCTCTAAATAAATTATCCGGACTTTCTATAACCGCATCTTTTAAAATTTCTAAAGTAGATGTGCTTAATTTAGAATCTGGGCTATAAATAAGCTCCGCAAGTTTACGCCTGATCAGATCAGGATCTCTGTTGCTATCTTCTGCGGCTTCCAGTATCATGCTTATAGCTCCTATAGCGATATCTACGCCTTTCTGATCAACTCCTCTCGATCCAATCATCCCAATTAAAAGAGCTTCTGGATTTACAGCGAGATAGCCGTATGAATTTTTGTATACCCCTGGAGCGTTGTATTTTCTTTGAAAATCCAATTTATTTTTCCGCTTCTCTGCCAACGCTGTTGCTGCCGTGTATGGATGAGCTACCTTATCAGGGTTATCAGGCCTCCAAAAAGATATATCTACTCTGTTAAGTATGCCTCGCAATCTGCCTTCTCTGTCTCTTCTGCGCAAAAGCCATTCGAGCCCTTCTCCAAGAAAATTTGTTATTTCTTTTGCGTAAGTCTTACTGACTGTCACTACCATATCCGCGCTGGACAATCCGCCTTTTAATAGAACTACCTGGCCATTCTGCTCAAGGCGATCCTGATGAAAAGCGCTCCAAGGCAATCTAAGATAGTCCATGAGCCCTTTTCCAAAATCTCCAAGCGCTTTTAAAACATGAATTATTTGAACAACCTTTACCCCTTTCCAGAAAGGCTTCCTATACTCTTCCGAATCCTTAAGAAAAACCGTAAGGGCTGCCGCATGCCAATCGTTGCTCACAATAATATCCGGCCTGATATTCATTGCCTCCATCGCTTCTAAACTGGCCTTTGCCAGAAAACCGAACCTGCCGCCATCCTGGTAATATTCCGCGCCGCGATAAACATCTCCTCCGTGAAGAGTCTCATCATAATGATGCCTCGCGTCTACAAAACACATGGTTATTTCGCCCTGAACCAGCCATTTTAAAGCCGCCATTTCTCCCTGGCCTACAGAAACCGGCAACTGTTGAATAGTTGTGACAAGCCTCTTATCTAAATCCGCTTCGCTTATGCCGCTTAATGAAGGCCTTAATCCGCGGTATTGCGGCATAACCAATATAACCTCATAACCAAGCCTGGCCAGCGCTTGAGGCAAAGAGCTCATTACCTGGCCCATGCCGCCTTTTTGAGTAAATGGCGCTACTTCTGATGTCACAAAAACAAGCCTGCCGCGTTTATACTTTTTGTCCAAATTCTGAGCGAAACTATAACCCGGATTAGATTCGCAAGCCTCTAAAATCCATCCTGAGTATTTCTTAAGATTGCTTCCATCCAGGCTTAAAGCGGTTAAATCCATTAAATCAGATAATGGACGCGGCGGCAAATGTTTTATATAATCAGCAAGGATAGTTTCCGCGATAACCTTAATAGCGGTTTCCTCTTCGCCTAAATAACCCGCTAAAAACTCCAGTTCTTCTTTGCCTAACAGCCTTCTAAAAAAAATATTTTCAGGCTTGAATTCTTCACCGGCCTTTTTATCTACCCACAAAGCCCCGGTAAAATTATTGACAAATTTATCATTAAGGGCGATGATAAATGTCTCTTGTATTTTTAAAAACCTGGCCTCTTGCACTCTTGTCATTTCAGGTTCTACTCTCAACTCGTCAAGCTTTGCACGGCCTCTTTCTAGATCAGCTATTATAATATCCTGGGTGCGTTCAAAAATAGCTGTTCTTATCCTATCTGAAGATTCGGCGTATCTCGTTTCAAATACATGTAAATCATCCAAGTTATCTATATTGGATAGCTCTTGAAATAACGGCTCAAGTGCCCTGTCTTCAGAAAACAAGTTGAACACCTGCATAAAAGGAAGTTCAGCTGAAGGGGCAATTTCTTTGTCTAATGCTTGTAATTTTACATATAACCCGTCTTTTCCAAGCTTCCTTCCTGTATATTCGCCTGGATAACTTCTGCTTAACATATCGCCTGTGACAAGATCTCTTAATCCGTATTCATCGTAAGGAGTTATAGCCGCCGCTTCAGGAAACCGCACATAACACGAAGTTTCTTTATTCGAAAAATTGGCTATAAAAATCCTGCGTTGCAAGTTCCCTTTATCATCGCGCCATACGCGCAAGATGGCAATTGCATCTTTGGATTCATTTCCATTAGGATCTATCACATCAATCACATACATATCCCCTTTTCTAAATACTATATCGCTGCCTATTGAAGCTAAAACCCTCTGGCAGGCAATAGCATAATCGTCATCTCTCTCATCCCAATGCACTCCTCCAAGCTGGCCATTAGTTGTCCTCACCTGGTCCATAGAAACCTGAAAACCTGTGCCTGTCATCTGCCCGTTGAAAATAACAGGTATCGCTCTAGTAGCTAAAAGCACAGCCAAAGATAATACAGCACCTCCTTTTCCAAATTTTAAAATCGCTCTGCTTCTTGTGTCGTGGTTCTCTATATCAGCATACCTAAGAGGGGCGCTTTGAAAACCTTCTCTTAAGCAATTTTTAAGCTCGACCAACCTTCCTCCCCAGCGGTTAATCGCCATATCTAAAGCGCCTTCTCCTGGGTTATGGCCGCTTAACCAAGCTCCTAAATAGGAAATTACATATTGAGCGTTTTGATCCCCTGGCGCAAATAATGCCTCAAGTTCCTCAGCTTGATAAAAAGATTCCATTAAGAAATAAGTTCCCGGGCTCTTTTCGTTAGCCCGGGCTACAAGCTCTTTTAAGAATTCATCCGGCATCTGTCTATTAAATTCATCCCAGCTTATTTTCCAATAATGCTTCCAGTGTTCATATAAATATTTTTTAAGCAGGCCCCATGCGGCATCTACCCTAAAGCCATCTACGCCCATATCTATCAAATGTAAAGTAGAATCGATAAGATATTGCCTTAATTCTGGATTCAAATGGTTAAATTGAGCTGTATCATCCCAATGGCTTGACCCGTCGCTGCCCGCATTTACCGTGCCAGAGTTGTGCCATATAAACCAATCAGAATGATTTGCTAAAGCTACAGAATCTCTTGATGAATGATTAAAAACTCCGTCTATAATCACTCTCATGCCAAGAGAGTGAGCCTTTTTAACAAGCCTTCTAAAATCTTCTTCTGTGCCAATATCCGGGTTTACCCCCATATGGTCTTTTATTGAAAACTGGCTCCCATCATAATGCCTGTTTTTTAACCCGATTGGATACACGCCCTTAAGATATATTGTAGGGATAACTTCGCTTCCTTTCTCTATTCTTATCATAGCAGAAATAGCTTCTAGGTTAGTTTCTATGTCAGCGAGGGTCCCTGTTTTTATTTCGCCATTCGGTTGTCTAACCATCGCATATCCTCTAATATCAATTTCATATATAACTGCTTCTTTTGCCCAATCGGCCGGCCTTGGATACTCTCGCACAGGAACATCCACAATATCCTTTTTAATTAACGGATTAGGCTCTCCAATTGGTTTACTGAAGGGGGGCTGGTTTATATCAGCAGATACTTGTTCAGAGGCCTCCTTCAAAATATCATACTCTAAAAGCACGCGCAGTATTTCAGCTATGCTCCACGCCTGAGATCTGGTTCCACCCTGATTTTGGGGCGCATCTCCGTCAAAAAGCTCTGGTAATGATACATGCTCATTTGCCATTAGATAATCTATTAAAGGCGTCAGAATAGATCTAAGTTCATTTTGAATACTGATAGCAGATGCGCCTTCTTTTTTTCTGACCTTTACCATGCTATCTATATAAGCGCCCATTAAAAATGGCCAGGCAGTGCCCTGATGATAAGCAAGATCCTTGACATCTACAGGATCGCTTGTATTATACCTTCCATGATATAACGGATTTTTTGAAACAGGAGAAAGCGTGCGAATGCCATAAGGCGTAAAGAGATGATTTTTAGCTGTTTCCAGAGCTTTTGCCTCTTGTTCAGGCAATAATAAATCTCCGCCTAAACTTATAGCGTAAAGCATATTTGGCCTTATTGAGCCATCTTTTTCTTTGCCCGAGCTTCCAGTGTCAATGACATCGTAAAGATACTCGCCTTCTTCATTCCAGAATTTTTGAAAACCTTCTTTTGTTTTATCTGCGAAGGCATTATATTGTTTAGCTGATGCTGTGTCTTCTAACCTGCCGGCTACATGCGCCATAAATCTTAAATTTGAATACCATAAGGCATTAATTTCAACTGCCTTGCCATTTCTAGGAGTTATAGGGTTGCCTCTGCCTCCCGGATCCGCGTCCATCCATGTAGACTGGACAGGGCTCACTATCAGCCCGTCTGTATCCATGTATATCTTGTGAGGCTTATTATTGCGACTGTAGTATGCGCTCCCTTCTTTATAGTTATCTATAATACTTTTCATGTAAGGAAACATTTCCATGGCAAATTCTAAATCTCCAGTCGCCTCTATATATTTATTTATAGAATCAATAAACCACATAGAAGCGTCTGCTGTGTTGTATTCAAAACTCACAGGCCTCCTGATGTTCGGGTTAGGATTCCATGCCCTGTTAGGGATTAAACCTTTAACTAAATATCCAGCAAACCTTCTGAATATATTTTTTGCCTCGTCATAACGGCCTGTGGACAATAATAGCCCTGGCAGAGAAATAAATGTATCTCTCCCCCATTCCTGCTGGAACCAATCCAAGCTAGACGCCATTATCTGGACTGACCCATCCTCTTTTTTTATAAACAGATTTGATGCGTATCTTAACGATGACAAGATGGCTGATTGAGCTCTCCAAATATCTCCATCTTTTTTTGCTCTGCGATATTCCCTGTAAGACGATACCATGTCCCTTATATCAGAACCTATTTCAAATGCTACCCGTTCATTGTAGCCCCCGTCTCCCTCTGCTGGAATTATGTATCTCCAAAGAGAGACTCTTTTATTACCTTTTCCCCTTACAATCTTTATTGGCACGCTATCTCCATACTCATCTCCCGCAGCAAATGATATAACCCTGGCATGCATACCAGAAGCCCTGGTAAATAGGCGCCTGTTGAAATCAGACATAAAATCAGGCCTTGTTTTATAATGCCTTGCGTCATCATGCGAGCTCATAACCTGCCAATCTTCCCCGATAATCATTATGCCGAATTTACGAACAGCTGGCCCCATTCCTTCAAATGCCTCGGCTGCAAATAACTTACCTTTCTCTAAAGCCATTTCTCCAAGCCGCTTGACATAATCGTCTCCAGGCTCGTCTCCGCTCGCCATCTGCCCGTTGCCGAATGAATATGCAAAATGAATGGCATCTAACCTTGACCCGTCAAAACCGAAATCCAACCAATGCCTGTACCCCCGCAAAATAAATTCATACCTATCTTCTTTTAACGCACTCCAGCTCCAAAGCGCAAGTTCTTTCCAATTCTCTTCTAACCCATTTCTAATTATGCCCGGGTTCCTAGTCTTTATATCTTTAAAATATTCCTGATGTTTCCACGCGTAAACGTTGTCTTTAGAAAGAAACATGGGCATATCAATAATTTCTCGCCCGCCATATTGGTGCACAAGCTCCAAACTATCCTGAAGTTGAGAATATGCAATCCACTGAGCGTATTTATACATACCTACCATCTCTTGATATCGAGGGGTTGATTTTGCTCTTTTTATATCCTGATCTTGCCATTCAATAGAGGGTTTTCCTATAATATCATGCAAAACCATAAATTCAGTATAATCATCTAACCAAAAACTATTTGATTTTATAAAAACATTGAAAGCCTTCGCTCTATTAGTATCAGCAGAAAGCTGATTATTTTTAAACTGCTGATACGCTTCCAGCATTACCCTGCGCTCTCTTTCAGCTACAGAACCATAATGGACACTTCGCTGTTCATTTGCAGGCGCTGATAATATACCTGTCAAATCGCTATCCCCTTTTACCTCCTCAACAGCATGCCAATCAATCAATAGCTCATTGAGAGCAAACATACTAACAGGAGCAAAAGGGCTTTCTTCCAAGACTTTCAAAAAAGGAAGGTTTAAGATAATATTTACTCCTTTTGGCTTAAGGACATTCAAAAAGTATGCTGGGATATAGGTAAATTTTCCTATGCCAGAATAACCTTCCCTGCCCCTAAGAGACGATATCGGCAGGCTAATAGCTACGTTTACTCTTTCGGGATCCTTAAACCATGCAAGATTCTCTGGCAAGTTGGCATCGATCTCCAAGATCTGGAATCTCCATCCTTTTTGAATAAGCCCGCTTCGGTCAATTTTGCCAGGTATTACAGGTATTCCAATGTCCCATTTAGCCGCTAATTCAGAGCCTGAATGTTCTCGAGGATAAAATATGCCCATAACATGATCGAATATCCTGTGCTTGACTTCGCCAGAATAACCAAGATCCATATTAACTATACTAACCCAAACCTTGCCGTCTTCATCGCTGTATGATCTTTTAGCAAAATGTATAGGTATAAATATCCGCCTTCCATCGTAATATCTAGAAAAGACAAGCGCGCTGGTCCTTGTATTTTTATAATTCAGCTCTATTTCCCCTTTCTCAAAAATTGCCCTATTCATATCGCTATTTACTATAGAATCCAAAAGATCGTAAACCTCGCTATTCCAAGTTTTCATATCTTTCAGTATATCAGGGAGCAGTGTAGAAACAAAAGCCATAACCGCGGGTATTCCATCTTCACCAAATCTTGCTCTAGCGGCTTCTGGTTTCAACCTTGTAACCTCTTTTAATATATCCCTCAAATCGTCAATCCGGTTGATATTAGCAAATTTTGACAACTCCATCATCAAATACTCAGCAGGAGACTCAGCGCCGTCCAAAACCTCTTCTTTAATAGCTGCTTCAAGTATGCTAACTATATGTTCTGTAAGCTGCTGTTTTAGCGGTTTCTCTTTTATTTCCTCTTTTTTAACAGCCCGCAACATCTGCAATCCTGCTGGCTCTGGGACCCCTACCGGAAGACCTGTATCTAACAATTCCCACAAGGCATATGCCCTGTATCTAAGGGGCTCCCCTCCATTATCTCGTTCAATAATATCTTCTATTTGATAAACATCCAAACTGGTATCGATAGAGCTATAGCCTAGAAGCGCCTGAAAGGCCTGTTTTCCAAATATCGTAGCCCGGGCTTTCTTCTGGTCGCCTTGCTCAACATGCGCAATAAGGCTGTAATTAATAGCCAAAATTATATTCTCCCCTTTTACCCTCACAACATACGCTTTGATGCCTTCAGCTGTGGATTTAAAAGGGGTTGCTATTGAAGGATTTTTATCGAGAAACCCTATCAATATCTGTCTTTTAGAAATTTCGTTATAATACCCATGAGCTATTAACTCCGGCAAATTATCAATATCAAAATCTATGCCTTCTAACGCGGCGTTGCCCTTAAAATCACCTTTGACTCCTTGAAAAACTTGTCCGGCTCTTTGGCCTCCCTGCAGCGGCACCCTTATGGCATCTGCGTTACCAATAGCCGCTGTAAAAACAAAACTTGTAATGATGCCTATCGACAAGATTTTTTTGATTATTATGCTTGATTTTTTCATAAAAATCTCCTTATTTTATAACTAATTATAAATACATTTATAATATATGATTAAAAGTATAGCATGAAAACGTTTTCTTGTCAATATTCTAATTTCAAGAACGATTGATTAATTAGAGTTATTTTTTATTTAGGCTAAGATTTGCGGGCCTTACTTCTACGTTTACCTTCGGCTTGTAGTATTCTTCCCCATCTTTGGTAAGATATCCTTTATTGCCAAGAGCGGTTTCCCACTTATCAATCTCTTCTTTTTGTCTAACCTGTTCCTTGCGCTGTTTTATCTTGTCATCCCTTATTTCCGCTTTAACCTGGCGTATCGCTTTCTTGAGTTCGCTTAAAGAATGGAATTTGGCTTCCATTGCCATTTTTTCTTCCTGTAAGAGCGCTATTTTAGCTTCGAGATCAATCCTCGCCCTGAATAGCGTTGAATTCCTCCCCTTTAGCGCAAATATCTTTTTATTCACAAAATCTAACCTATCCCGGCAAACCTTTAAATCCCTGCCTTTTTTTGTTACCTCGCCTCTGGTCAATCTTAACGCATCCTGAAGCCATACCTTTTCCTTTTTTGCCTGAACTACCTGGTCCTGGGCATTCCTAAGCTTGTCTTTAGTGTCTACTATCTCCCTGCCCATTATAAAGAAAATCGCTATCAGGCCTATTGTCAGCAATGTGAATTTCAAACCGTCTTTCATCTAAATCATCTCCTTTAACTGTTTATTTTAACACACAGGGCTGCTTGTGTCAAACTTTACTGCGAACCTTGTCCCGCTGCGTCGGCGGAACGCATCCCGCCGACGCAGCGGGACAAGGTAAGGCATATCCAGCCTAATGCATTATTTAGACTTCACAACAGCTACCTTTATAAAATCCGCAGCGTCTTCTATTTTATCTGTTACGCCTTCAAGATATTCTGCTAGTTGATAGCATAATAAAAGGGTCGCGGGCTCAAGCTTCGCGTGTATTATCGCCTCTATTAAAAACTTTTTCTGGTCATCAGCTTCTGACTCAATCCTTTCGACTTCTTCGCAGTCTTCCAAGGCTTTTTTAAAATCATTCTTGGCAAGCGCGTTGATCGCCTCTTTTAGCCTGGAAATAGAACGAAAGATAAGGTCTGTGCCTAATGAAATATTCTTTAAAATATTATCGGCAGGCCTTTCCTCTATAAACCCTAGTATCCTGGCGGCGCCGTTGGTCCAGTCAGCTATCCTGTCCAGGGATTTTACAAATCTCATCAGGTCCTCCCTGTCAGGCGGAAGGAGTAATCCTGCGGACAGTTCCTTAACCATCTTAGACCTCAGGACATCTGCTTTGTGCTCGCTGTCTCTCACGCTTTCAATAGCCACAGTCTTAGCCTGCAGATTGCCTTGGATAAACGCCTTAACAGCGTCAGTAAAATACGAGACTGTTTTATAAGTTTCTTCAACGTGCCTCTGCGCATCCTGTATTATCGCATGCTCTTGAGCCATGCCCAGCCAGCCTAAGATATTACGCGCCTCTTTCATTTTGAGCCTCCTTAATGTTTTTCGTTCTTTCGCATGAAAGAACTTGATTTTCATAGTCTCCTCTCGGTAAATGGTGTTTGTGATATCGATTTTTATTACACCCGATTTTAAAACCAAAAGGAGACTTTATTATGTCAAAAACTGTTAAAGATCAAATTTTGTGTCCGCTTTGCGGCTCTGATACTTACCGCTGGGGCCATCCTGCAGGAGAACGCCATCTCCAGCGTTATCGCTGTAAGAATCCCAAGTGTCTAAGACAATTTACTCCGGGTAAAGTGCTTCGTCTTAAAAAATACCCTACAATGCCCTGCCCTAAATGCGGCGGCAGAATGAGTATATTTAAGTTCCTAAGCGACGGCTATCGCTTACGCTGCAATAACCACATCCACAAGGATAAGCGGCATTGTAATCATAAGCTTAATGTGCCTTTGCCTGGTAAATCTTTTAAGATTGCCAAAGATCCAATTGAATGCATCGAGACTGAACTAGCCGCTAAATTCAGCCACAATAAAATGTCGTTCGCTGATTCCTCGGTATCGCTTGTTTTATATTTCGCTGTCTTTAGGTCTTTACCGGCCACAGAAGTAGCTAAAATTATGAAAGAGCTGTTTAATGTTGTTATCTCTCATGACACCGTAACCAGATGGACTCACAAAGCGGCGCTTGATATCCATAAGAATTTAGGTCTCCTCTCTGTCCCCAGTGCCCGCGGCAGGCGCAGAACCCTGACTGATGAGACCGTATTCTGGGTTAAAGGCCTAAAGCGCTGGGTTTGGATGACCAAAGAGTCAAAGTTTGACTCTGAACAGAGCTGGTTTATATCGCCCAAGCGTTCCACAGAATACGCAAGGAGTAATTTCAATATCGCCTTTAACGCTTCGCCTTCGCTAAAGAACATACAGGCTGTAACCGACGGCCTGTGGAGTTACGGATCGGCTTTGGCCGATTTAGGTTTTGATGTTGATAAACGTCATAGGGTCTACCGCGGCTTCTTCGAACGGCCTAACAATAACCGCAGGGAGAGAAGCTGGTCAAGTCTCAAGGTCAAGGCTCGTAGATACCGAGGATTTAAATCCGACCTCGGCTTATGGAGCTTCGTTACCTTACAGGTTTACCTGCATAATTACTTTGAACCTAATAATAGACTCGGCGGCCCGACTCCGGCTGAAGCCTCAGGAACCAAGCTTCCTTATTGTCGTTCTTATTGGAAGCTGTTCCTTAAGTTCTTATAGTTTTGACAAAGAACGATTGATCTTTGAAAATTTATTCTACTCTTATAGAAAAAGTGTCGTTAAATTTACATTAAAAACTAATTTTGTTTAACTTTTTATGGTTTTTGCTGTATACTTTAGTTATCACTCTTTACCGAATAGGCTGACTATTCAGTTCCATTCATTTTACGAAAGAACCATGTTTTTATTTTCTATCGAATAGCTAAAAGCACGCCCTTTAGAGCTATAAAAGTTATTACTCCTGATACAAAAGGCGTGGCTAACCAGCAAATAATTATTTCCCGTATAATCCTAAAATTTACAACCTTGATTCCTTTAACGAGCCCGACTCCGAAAATAGAGCCTACTATCGAATGACTTGTGGAGACAGGCATGCCGAATAAAGTGTAAACATGTACATTTATAGCGCTTGCGAGCTGAGCGGAAAAAGCCATTATAGGCAAAAGATTTGTTATCTCAGAACCTATAGTTTCAATAACCTTATACCCCCATGTCACAATCCCTAAAAAGATTGCAAGCCCGCCTATAATTACGCTCATGCGGACAGATAATACGCCAGCCCCTACTATTACACCTGTAGTGTTCGCAACATCATTTGCGCCCCATGTGTAAGCCACGTAACAACCGCTCACAGTTACAAGAAACATCATTATCATCTTGAAAAATCTGCGCGGTATAATCCTGTAAAGAGTGTTCTTGAAGAGCTTGTAAAGTAAATAGCCTAACACGGCGGCACCTACAGGGGTGAATATCCAGCAAATGAAGATATCCAAAAGCGCTTTGTATTTTACAGGCGCACCTATCGCAAACCCTGCCCCTGCAACTGCGCCTACAATAGAATGGCTTGTAGAGATAGGTATCTTCCAGTATGTAGCCAAGATTACCCACGCGCATGCCCCAAAACAGGCTACAAGGGCGAGATATATGGCTATATCCTTATCTAACTGGTCTATAGGGACGATCCCTATGCTTATGGTCTTGACAACATGGCCTCCTTGTAAAAAGGCGCCTAAAAAACCAAATATAGAGATTAAAATAATCGCCTGTTTTAAACTAAGGACATTGCAGCCAACAGCTGTCCCTAAAGAATTGGCAGCGTCATTCGCCCCTATTGACCAGCCAATAGCAATCCCCATCAATATGGTTAAAACAATTAGTAATATAGGCATTAATTTATAGTGATTTTTCCAGTAGCCTCTGTTACAGAGATTATCCTGGATGAACCTTGCTTGTCAGTAAGCGTTACAGACCCGCTGTCTCCCTCTATGGACCCAGATGGGCTGAACACTATCCTGTCGTTTTCAAACTTAACAGGATCAGCTTCATTGTCGCCTTTTATCTCAAATTTTATTGTAGGAGGTAAAAGATATTTTTTTTCATAAATCCTGCCTGTCTCATCTTCTATCCAATACTGGCTTTTTTTAACATCAAAAACTACGGAATAATTTTTTCTTAACGCTGCGGCGTTGCTCTTAGCCACATACATTACCCCGACAATTGCCCTTGAGGCGGTCTTTATCCTTAGGCCTTTTCCAAAACTAGAGGTAAACGGCACAGATATGGCCATTATTAGCCCTATTATCGCGAGCACCACCAGCATCTCAACCAGGGTAAATGCCTCTCTTCGTCTTAAAAATGCCTTCCCCGAGCAAGCCTTGATTTGCGTTTTGTTGCGAGGGAATACCTGATATCTGATATCTGATACTAAAAGGCTATTACCAATTCTTAATATCATCTTTCTCTTCCCCGTCTCCAGAGCCATTCGGCCCCTTGGAATATATGTCATAAAATGATGTGTTGACCTTGCCTGGATTTACATATACAAAGGCATTGCCCCACGCGTCTGAATACTCCCCATTAGCATCCAGCTCGTCTTTCTTAATGTGAATATAGGGCCCGCTCCAGTCTGGGTCTTCTGAATCCGCAGTAAGCGCTTCTATTAAGGTTTTGTTGTCTGTCCCGGGATAACCCCCCATATCTGTCTCATACATGCTTATAGCTGTTTCTAAACTCGCCATCTGCGCCTTTGTTTTGGTAACTGCCCCGCGCTTTCTGGCCTGTTGAGCCCCGCTAACCACCATGCCTGCAAGAATAGCTATAATGGCGATAACGACTAAAAGTTCAATCAACGTAAAACCTCTATTTTTCATATTAACCCCCATGTTAAGTTACAAGAAGTTACAGGATGTTACATGAGGTTACAAGAGGTTGCTTTAAAAAATCCGGGAGTTAGGCGTTTTTTGTGCAGTTTCTTACAACCTCGTGTAACCTTATACGTACTCTTTAGTCTCTCTTAAGACCTCATCTATAGTTGTAACTCCCTCCATAACTTTTTTAAGCCCGTTTTCGCGCAAGGTCTTCATGCCTGCGTTGCACGCTGCGTCTCGTATCGCGGAAAGGCTTTCATGTTTTATGACCATGTCCCTGATAGTATCATCAACTATAAGCAATTCATACAAGCCTGTGCGGCCTTTGTAGCCAGAACTGTTACATTTTGCGCAGCCTTCGCCTTTGTAAAATTTCATAGTCTTCATCCTGTCTTTTGATATGCCGAATTCCGCGGCCTCCTGCTCTGAAGGCTTGTATTCTTTTCTGCATTCAGGGCATATCTTCCTGACAAGCCTTTGCGCGAGCACTGCCCTGACAGTAGAGGTTATTAAAAAAGGCTCTACGCCCATATCCACAAGCCTTGTGACAGCGCCAGGGGAATCATTCGTATGCAATGTGCTGAATACCAGATGCCCGGTAAGGGCTGATTGGACAGCTATCTCAGCGGTCTCACCGTCCCTTATCTCCCCCACCATTATTATATCTGGGTCCTGCCTCAATATATGCCTTAATGTCCTGGCAAAGCTAAGGTCTATCTTAGTGTTGATAGCGACCTGTATAATGCCATCTATATCGTATTCAACAGGGTCTTCGGTGGTGATTATTTTGTATTCTATTTTATTTATCTCAGCCAGGCAAGAATAAAGAGTAGTTGTCTTTCCGCTTCCTGTAGGCCCTGTAGTAAGAAAGATTCCGTTTGGCCTTTGTATTATTGCCCTGATTTTTAATTTAATATCTTCATCCATGCCTATTTCATCCAGCGACAGGTTTACTACGCTTTTATCGAGAACCCTCATTACAATGCTTTCCCCATAAAGCGTTGGAAGGGTTGAAACCCTGAGATCCACAGCCTTTCCTTCCACATCCATCATTATCCTTCCGTCCTGCGGAAGCCTGTTTTCCGCCACATCCAGGTTAGCCATGACCTTAATCCTTGAGCTGATAGCGAGGCTCAAGTCTCTGGGAGGATGCGCCGCGTCATAACATACCCCGTCTATCCTGTAACGTATCTTGTAATCTTTTTCAAAAGGCTCGAAATGCACATCAGAAGCCTTTTCCCTTACAGCGCGCAGCAGTATCATGTTTAAAAGTTTCACAACAGGCGCGGAAGACGCTATCTCTTTTAATTTGTCAGCGTCAGCTTCAGCCTTTGCTGCGCCAGGGGTTTTGCTCGCTGTCTTTTCGGCCTCATTTATTACCTCGCCAAGAGACTCCTCTTCTTTGCCGTAATATTTCTCTATCGCCGCTTTTATATCCTCTTCTTTAGCCTGCGCCATCCTGATGTTCAAGCCTGACACAAATCTCAGATCATCCGCGAGTTTCATGTTGGAAGGATCGCGGGTAGCGATCACTATGGCGCCCCTTTCTACTTTAACAGGCATTATATTGTAAAATCTGGCTGTAGAAGCAGAAACCTTGTTTATAGCAGCCTTTTCTATGGTTATTTTTGAAAAATCAAGCATATCGGTATTATCAGGCATCCTGTGTCACCCTCAAGACTTCCTCAATGGTTGTATAGCCAAGTTTTACCTTTTCCATGCCGTCCTCTTTTAATGTGCGCATCCCAAATTCCCTCGCTTTTTTGCAAATATGAGTGCTTGGAGAATTGCATAGGACCAGCTCTCTTATATGGTCATTCATTATCAGTAATTCATATATACCCATCCTGCCCTTATAGCCTGTATCATTGCATACAGGGCAGCCTTTGCCTTTAAAAAGTTCTATATCTTGTGCCTGATCAGGCTTTATGGAAATCATGGCAAGCTCTTCCTCTGAAGGCTTGTAACCCTGCCTGCACGAAGGGCATAATGTTCTCACTAATCTCTGCGCCAAAATACCCTGAACAGTGGAGGCTGCAAGATAAGGCTTTATGCCCATATCCACAAGCCTCGTAATAGCACCTGATGCGTCATTTGTATGAAGCGTGCTAAAAATAAGATGCCCTGTAAGCGCTGATTGGACAGCTATCTCGGCTGTTTCCAGGTCCCTTATCTCCCCCACCATTATTATATCAGGGGCCTGCCTTAACATAGAGCGCAGCCCGCTCGCGAAAGTAAGATTGATTTGAGGTTTCACCTGGACCTGGTTTATGCCGTCTAACTGGTATTCTACAGGGTCTTCGACGGTTATGACCTTTCTATCTTTTTGGTTTATATGACTAAGTGTAGCGTATAATGTCGTAGTTTTTCCGCTCCCTGTAGGCCCTGTCACTAAAATCATCCCATTTGGGAGATTAATCAATTTTTCAAAACCCTTCCTGTCCTCAGGTAGAAATCCCATGTCCTCCAGGCCTACCATAAAACCGCTTTTATCAAGAAGCCTCATTACAACACTTTCGCCGTGTATGGCAGGCAGTGTGGAAACCCTTAAGTCCAGCTCTTTATTTTCCATTTTGAGTTTTATCCTGCCGTCCTGCGGAAGCCTCTTTTCCGCTATATCCATCCCTGCCATAATCTTTAACCTGCTGATAACCGGACCCTGCAGCCTTTTTGGAGGGCCTGGTATTTCATGCAAAACGCCGTCAATTCTGTACCTTATGCGAAATTTATACTCCAGGGGCTCCACATGTATGTCGCTGGCCCTTCTCTTCAATGCCTCCTCTATCACCGTATTTACCAGTTTTATAACAGGCGCATCGTCATAGCCTTTTCCGTCTTTTATGCCCTCTGATAACTTACTCAAGTCGCTGGCTGGTTTTTCTTTTTGTTTGTGGGCATAAATTTCTACGAGCGCCTTATCAATATTCGCGCGGTCAGCGAGTGTCATTTCTACGCCAAGCCCTGTCGTCTTTTCAAAAAAATCGCTGGCAAGAAAATTAAGCGGGTCGTCTGTGGCTATAAAAAGTGTCTTGGAATGAATCCTATATGGTATTATCCTGTGGGTATGGGCAAGATGATGCGATATTGCGTTAACAGCTTCCAGAGGCATGTTTTCTGTTTTTAGCGGAATGGGCAGTATTCCTATCTGCGGTATCAGGGCATTGCCTACATTTTCATTTGATATGTAACCAAACCTGGCCAGTATCTTCGCAAGCCTCTCTTTGGTGTTTAATTGCTCGCCAAGCGCCTTGGCAATCTTCTCATCATCCAAAAGCCCTATATTCTTTGCGACATCCTTTACAATCTCGCTATATCTTGTCATAGCCAATCTTTAAGTGCCGCGTTTTTTTTAAGCGCGGCGTTGCGGCAATCATCATATTCCGGACTTACCCTTACCAGCTCTTTTCCTATATACCCCTTATTGATCTTTATTTTTTCACATCTTTTAATTTTCCTGAATAATTTTAACCTTTTTGCTTCATAATACCTAATTCCGAAACTAGTTGTTTCTCTAAATATTATCTCTGCTGTCTTTTCTATCTTGCTTTTCTGAATCAATGCTGTGAGCAAAATGCCAGGCCTCACTTTCTTCATCTGGACTGGGGTAAGAAACACCTCTAACGCGCCTGCCTTATACAGTTTTTCAAAAACTGTCTCATAAATAACAGGGCTCATATCGTCTATATTTGTCTCCACAACATATATGCTGTCTTTCAAAAATTTATTTTTCATACTATTTTGTAAGGGGCGGTTTAAAACCGCCCCTTACATTTATTTATTTATCAGGCTGGCAAAGTATCCTGCCCCGAATCCGTTGTCTATATTCATGACAGCTACTCCAGGGGCGCAGGAGTTCATCATTGTAAGAAGCGGGGCAATACCCTTAAAACTGGAGCCATAGCCAACGCTTGTAGGCACTGCGATAACAGGCCTGTCAGTAAGCCCCCCTATGACACTTCCAAGCGCGCCTTCCATGCCTGCCACCACTATGATAACATTTGCCCTTGAAATCTCAGGGATATTGTCTAACAGGCGATGTATCCCGCAGACGCCCACGTCGTAAATGGTCTTTACTCTGTTGCCCATAACCTCAAGGGTGATCCTGGCTTCTTCAGCCACAGGTATATCGCTAGTTCCAGCTGTCAATATCAGAACTGCCTTCCTGTTTTTTAATCCGCCTCTTTTAAGGTATACAATCCTCCCAGGCTCGTTGTATCTTAATAAAGGAAAATGCGTTTTTAACATATTGTAAAGCTGTCTGTTAGCCCGCGTGAGGATTATAGGGCTTCTGCGCCTTAAAAGGACCTCTGTTATCTTTTTTACCTGCTCATGGGTTTTGTTTTCGCAGTAAACAACCTCGCCAAAGCCTTTGCGAAAGGCCCTGTGATGATCCAGCCTTGCGAACGACATATTTTCATAAGGGAGGTTTTTAAGCTCCTTGAAGGCGTCATGGACAGATACCTTCTTAGAATCAAGTTTTTTTAATATCTTTATCAGGTATGTTTTGGAATGCATAATATGGTTTTTGGCGCTGCGAAGAATTAATTTTTAAATAAAAAATATAGGATAACTATAATTGCGCAAATTGAAAAAATATAAAAATCATTAAAATAAATAAAATCCTTAAAGCTGTCGGATATATTATTTCTATAACCTTTACCTCCTCTTGTTATCCCTTTCCTTCTATAAGCCTCTAATTCATCCACCTTAAACCTGGTATATATGCCTCCTATATTATACGCTGTGATATGTCGGGCTCTGGAGAGATCGTTAAGCTCATCCTCTGTAATTCCGAGGTAACCTGCAGCTTCTTTTAAGGTTAAAAAACGCTTCATCATCTTTAAATTGTTTTGCGTGTCTGCGCAAAGTTATTTGGTTTTTTCCTTCGCAATCCACTCCTCTATCATGGGCCGTTCGAATTTCCACTCATTGCCATCTTTAAAAGCTGGTATCTTTCCTGAATTAGCCCATTCTAATATATTGGAGGCCTCTACCTCTAAGTATCTCGCGAGCTCTTCAATATTAAACACATTGCCTCTTGAGTCAGACCTCGCTAACATCTGGCACTTTCCCTGAATGATAGCCCCTTTTTCCACTCTAAGAGCTGGCGTATTTATATCGCCTACAATATGGGCCCCGGAAAGCACATCGAGGCTTGTCCCGGCCAGGATATTTCCGGTAAGCTTTCCTTCAACTGTAATTTCATCGCCATTTATGTCTGCCCTGACAGAAGCGTTCTTGCTTATTATAAGACTGCCTTTTGTATCAAGCTTGCCTTCGAAAGTGCCGTTTATCTTTAAGGTCACAGGATCTTTAAAAACGAGAGTCCCCTGCATGCTAGCATCCACATCGAGAATTTTTCTTTCATTCTTATCCCGCTTTAGCATACGCACCTCCCAAATTTGTGAAACCCCGCCCTTTTAGCGGGTTTTCTTAATGTGTCCGCCCAAAAGGGCGGGATGAAACAAAATTTAATCCCGCATAGTGTCAAGACGCAAGCAAACAAGAAGCTCTGCGCCGAGGCAAGCGTCTCGCTTTTCACAACGCTGACGCGAGCGGCATTTGCTCGCCGCTGGTTATTTGTCCTCTATCGGCAGTTTTTTTAAGAGGTACAAAGTAGCAAGCGCTATTATAGCTGTTGCCCATCCAGCTATATAGAATCCACATCCTATAGCCAAGCCTATGGCTGACACAGTCCAGACACTTGCCGCTGTAGTAAGGCCTTTTACAGACTCTCCTGAACGTATGATAGTACCTGCGCATAAAAAGCCTATACCGGTAACTACCCCTGAAGCTATCCTCGCTGGATCAACAGGCGCCCTGCCTGAATAGACCTCAAATATGTGCATTGAGATAAGCATAATAAGCGCAGAGCCCACGCTTACTAATATATGGGTCCTTAGGCCCGCTATGCTTCTATTGTGTTTTTCCCTTTCAAAACCTATAACCCCTCCCAACGCCGCTGCAAGAAATAATCTCCAGACTACCTGAACGTCTGTTAACATACTAATCCCCTTTCTATAGGGACAAGGGACATGAGACAAGAGACAAGGTTAGGGTTAATAGCTGTATTTTTGAATTATGCTATATATTTTTCCTTGTCCCCTGTCCCTTGTTTCTTGTCCCTGTCATTTACACCCTTGCTGTTATATTCAGTGATGCCTTTTTACCTTTCTTATATAGCCTGTATGCCAGCCCAGCTACCATTACAGCATTGTCTGAGCATAAGTTTAGAGGAGGAAAATACAGCTTAAAACCCCTGAATCTGGCCTCTCTCTGCATCATCTCCCTGAATCTGGAATTCGCGCTTACTCCTCCGCCAACAACAAAGGCCTTTGCCTTATATCTATCTATAGCCTTTACAGAATTTTCTACGATGGCTCTCAAAGCCGCTTCTTGAAAAGAAGCGCAAATATCTTCTACCTGCAATTTGCCTGGCCCGAGCGCCCCTAATTTTACATTTTGGCGCGAGGGATGACCTGTGACCTGGGGCTTCACATAATACAACACTGCTGTCTTTATCCCGCTGAAACTGAAATCAAGGCTGTTTTTTACAGCCTTGCATGTAAATCTTATTGCGCCAGCGTCCCCTTTTTTTGCGAGAGCATCGATAACAGGCCCTCCAGGATACCCGAGCCCCAGGACCTTTGCCGCTTTATCATAAGCTTCCCCTACCGCGTCATCAATGGTATCGCCAAGCAGTTTAAAACTGTCAAAATCTTCTACCATATAAAGCCTTGTGTGCCCGCCAGAAATCACCAGGCCTGCAAAAGGAAATTCAGGAGGCCTCTTTATCATTATGGCAGAATATATATGCGCCTTGAGATGGTCCACCGCAATTAACGGCTTATCAAGATAACAGCTAATACTCTTAGCGCAGGATATGCCTGTTAAAAGGGCGCCCATCAGCCCTGGCCCATCTGTCACAGCCAGGGCATCCACGTCATTTATCTTAACTCCGGCCTCGCGCAAGGAATCACTGATTACGCTATCTATGTTTTCCACGTGACGCCTGGCCGCTATCTCAGGGACAACACCTCCAAATTTCTTGTGATACTTAAGGCTGGATGAAATCACATTTGATAAAATATCCACGCCATTTTTTACAACCCCGGCCGCTGTCTCGTCGCAGGAAGTCTCGATTCCCAGTATTAACATAATTGATAGCGTAGAGCGTTTAGCGTTTAGTGGATAGAACGGATTATCTAATCTTATACGCTACCCGCTCTACGCTATACGCTAAAACATGTTATTTGTTGCTATATATAACTATCCCCTTAAGCACATCCACTGCCCTTGACAGCTGATTATCCAGCTCTTTTTTCTTCTTTTCCTCTGCCTTTTCCTTCTCGGTCTTTTCCTTTCCTTCCATCAGCTTTTCAAGAAGCGCTGTTTCCTTGTCTACCTCTTTATCTTTCGCAGAGCGCTCCTCCAGTTCAATTACAATATCAGGAGTAATCCCCTCTCCGTGAATAGATCGGCCTTTAGGGGTAAAATACTTGCTTGTAGTCAGCCGTATCGCGGATCCGTCAGACATCGGCACAACTGTCTGGACAGAGCCTTTTCCGAAACTCTTTGTGCCTATAATAATCGCCCTCTTGTAATCCTGCAGCGCGCCAGCCACGATTTCAGACGCTGATGCGCTTCCTCCATTGACAAGGATTGCCATTGGATAATCCAAATGGTTATTACTGTTCTTCGATTTGAATTCCATATTTTGGGACTCTACCCTTCCCTTTGTGCTCACAACGACTTTGCCTGACTGGATAAATTTCCCGCCTACGTCAACCGCCACATCCAGGAGCCCGCCTGGATTATTCCTTAGGTCCAGAATAAGCCCCTTCATCTTGTCCGCCTCTAATTTTTTGAGCGCGTCCGACAGGTCTTTAGGGGTGTTTTCCTGGAACTCAGAAAGCCTTATATAGCCGATGCCTGATTCAAGCATCTCAGCCTTTTTTATGCTGGCTATCTTAATTATGGCCCTTGTTATCGTAAACTCCATGAGCTTTTTTTCTGATTCTCTCAGGATAATAATGTTTACATCTGTGCCTGGTTTTCCTCTTAATTTTTTAACCGCCTCCACAAGTGTCAGGTTTTTTATTATATCCCCGTCTATTTTTACGATCTTGTCCCCTGCCTTAAGCCCTGCTTTATATGCTGGCGTGTCATCGATAGGCGATATTATAGTCAAGAGATCATCTTTTTGCGTAATTTCTATGCCTATCCCGCCAAACTCGCCCTCTGTCTCTACTTTCATCTCGTTGTAAGTATCAGGATCCATAAACTGGCTATAAGGGTCAAGAGAGGACAACATCCCCTTCAACGCGCCATATATAAGCTCCTTTGATTTTTTGGCCTCCACATAATCCGCCCTGATTATACTGACCGCGTCTGAAAAGAGTTCCAGCTCTTTATAGATATCGTCTGGTTTTTGCTTCTGCCGCTCCTGCTTTTCCGCAAAGCTGATATTATGCGCTGTAATGCCTATAGCAAAGCTGGCTATAACCAGCAATAAAACTATTCTCTTTTTCATTTTGCTCCTTTCAGTTTAGCCCTTAGCTTATCGTTGACAATACCTGGATTTGCCCTGCCCTTTGTCTTTTGCATAACCTTCCCTACGAGAAACATTATAGCATTTTCCTTGCCATTTTTAAAATCTTCCGCTGATTTTGGATTTTCAGCGATTGCCTGATTTATAGCTAGGTCTAACAAGCCATGGTCGGAAATCTGTTCAAGGCCCTTTTCCCTTACCAGCTCTTCAGGCCCCTTGCCAGTCTGTATAACCTCTATTAAAAGCTCTTTCGCGACCTTTCCAGTAATCACACCGCTGTCTATCATCTTAATCATACCCGAGAGGTGCTCGGCTTTCAAGTTTAAATCCATTATGCGCAGATTATTGTTCTTCATATACGCGGACACATCTCCCATGAGCCAGTTAGCTATAGTCTTTGGATTGTTATACAGCGCCGCGCATCTTTCAAAATAATCAGCCATACCTTTGTCAGAGACCATCATAGCGGCGTCATACGCTGAAAGCTGATAATCCTTGATAAACCTGTTTTTTTTAGGCTCAGGCAGCTCTGGCATATCTTTTTCAATAGCGTCTAAAAGGCCTTTTTCGAGATTAAAGGGCACCAGGTCCGGCTCAGGAAAATATCTGTAATCGTGCGCCTCTTCCTTTGACCTCATTGGCTCTGTAATGCCCTTTTCCGCATTATAAAGCAGGGTCTCCTGGACTATTCTCTGGCCTGATACCAGTAAATCCGCCTGGCGTCTTGCCTCGTATTCAAGCGCCAGCCTGACGCCCTTAAACGAATTCATATTTTTTATCTCTGTCTTTGTGCCCAGTTCCCTGCCGCCCTTTTTTCTAAGGGATATATTGGCGTCGCACCTGAGGCTACCCTCTTCCATATTGCAATCTGACACGTCTATATATTCTAAAATCGATTTCAAGGCTGTGAGATACAGATACGCCTCTTCGGGAGAATTTATATCAGGCTCGCTGACTATTTCCAGTAACGGTATCCCGCACCTGTTAAAATCTATGAGGCTTGAGTCTTTCTGGTGGAAAAGCTTTCCTGTGTCTTCTTCCAGATGTACCCTTCTTATTCTTATATCCTTTCCAGCTTCCCCATTGATAATAGAGAGCTTGCCATGCTGGGCTAATGGCTGATCAAACTGGGATATCTGGTAATCTTTTGGGAGGTCGGGATAAAAATAATTTTTTCTGTCAAACCTTATACTTTTCGCAATCTGGCAGCTTAGGGCAATAGCGACCTTTGCCCCCAGCTCCAGCGCCCGTCTGTTTAAAACAGGCAGGCTGCCAGGAAAACCAAGGCACACAGGGCACGTCTGGGTATTAGGGCCTGCGCCAAAATCAGTGCTGCACCCGCAGAATACCTTGCTCTTTGTGTTAAGCTGTAAATGAACCTCTAACCCTATTACAATTTCATACGACATGTGCCTCTTTACCTCTCCCTAACTTTACAAATGGTGCATAGCACCATTTGTAAAGTTAGGCTTTTGTTTGTGCCACTCTGTATTCTGTTCGTAATTATACGCTACTCTTAATACCGTTTCCTCGTCAAAAGGCTTTCCCAGTATCTGAAGCCCTATGGGCAGATGGTTTTTTGTAAATCCGCATGGTATGGATATGCCGGGGATGCCAGCCAGATTCGCTGATATTGTAAATATGTCAGAAAGATACATTGTAAGGGGATCGCTTATCTTTTCCCCTATCTTGAACGCAGGCGTGGGGGAAGTGGGTGTAACTATCACGTCAAATTTTTTAAACGCCTCATCAAAATCCCTCTTTATCAGCGTCCTGACTTTCAATGCCTTTAGATAATAAGCGTCATAATATCCGCTGGAGAGCGCGAATGTGCCAAGGATAATCCTGCGTTTTGCCTCATCCCCGAACCCTTCCCTGCGCGTCTTTTTATACATATCTATAATTGACTTTATGCCCTCCGCCCTCATGCCGTATTGGACGCCGTCAAATCTCGCGAGATTTGAGCTCGCTTCAGCTGTTGCGACTAAATAATAGACGCTTACAGCGTATTCTGTGTGCGCCAGGCTCATATCTTCGCAGACAGCCCCAAGAGACTCCAGTTTTTTTATGGCTGATTTGATAGAATCTTTTACTTCCTGATCCATGCCCTCAATAAAATATTCCTTTGGTATGCCTATCTTCAGCCCTTTAATGCCTTTTTTTATACCTGACACATAATCCGAAACAGGCACATCAGCTGAAGTGGAGTCCATTTCATCGTGGCCTGCTATGGCTTTTAATAAAATAGCAGCGTCTTCTACGTCCTTTGTGATTGGCCCTATCTGGTCCAGAGAAGACGCAAATGCTATAAGGCCGTATCTTGAAACCCTGCCGTATGTAGGTTTAAGGCCAACTACCCCGCACAAACTAGCTGGTTGTCTTATTGAGCCTCCTGTGTCTGAGCCAAGAGCAAATATTGCCTCATCCGCTGCTACAGCTGCTGCAGAACCGCCTGATGACCCGCCTGGTATCCTGTCTAAATCCCATGGATTCCTGGTAGGCCCATAACATGAGGTTTCAGTAGATGAACCAAACGCAAACTCATCCATGTTTGTTTTACCCATAAGCACTGCATCCAGGCTGATTAATTTTTCTATTACAGTAGCGTTATATGGAGGGTTAAAACCTTGAAGAATATTTGAAGAACAGGTAGTCATCTCGTTTTTAACGCAGATATTGTCTTTTATAAAAATCGGGATGCCCCAGAGGCTGCCCTGCCCTGGGCCTTTTTTAAGACTTTTGCATCTCTCAAGGGCCTTCTCTTTATCAAAATGCGCCAGGGCATTAAGCCTTTTTTCTGTCTTCTCTATTCTATCTATAATACTATTGCATATATCTATAGGCGAGATAGTTTTCTTATACAGAAGATCTATCAGGTTATGGCAGGTAAGAGTATTTAATTCCATCACGCCTCAATATCTATAATTTTAGGAACTTTGAATAAATTGTTTTCTTTACTTGGGGCATTTTTAACAACATCAGCTGCAGGCAATGATGCCTTAACAACATCTTCCCTGTAAACATTTTTTATCTCCAGGACATGGCTTGTGGGATCAAGTTTAGCGACATCCAAGCTGCTTAGCTTGTCTACATAAGCCAAAATCTTGTCTAATTGGCCTGTAAAATGGCCTAATTCCTTGTCAGATAATTCAATCCTTGCCAGATCAGCGGTATACTTAACAGCATCTCTATTTATAGCCATAATTTGATTTAAAATAGCATATATATGCCTCATTGTCAACGCCAAACAGATTGACATTTGTATTATTTGAATAGTCAGGTTACATATTTAACTGTGCTGGCTTTGCCCATGCTAGCGGATCTCGAGGACGCAAAATTTTCCCAGCGTGAAAATTTTGCTCCGTTTTGACCCTCGCTTGTCCCCCACCACTTTTGTTATACAAAAGTGGTGGGGGACACCATGCCCGCTCGGGTCAAAAAGGCCTCTCGACCTGCTGGCATGGGCAAAGCCAAAGTGTAAC
>Ga0172375_10002934_pt1 | contig 26286 bp, 20 predicted proteins | sample LakKiv1m_FD_114537 | JGI IMG/M metagenome (GOLD analysis project Ga0172375, IMG submission 114537) | Freshwater microbial communities from Kabuno Bay, South-Kivu, Congo - kab_092012_11.1m | ecosystem: Environmental > Aquatic > Freshwater > Lake | place: Democratic Republic of the Congo...
CCGCGGCAGCGGATCTCTGAAAGCCAACGGCAGCAATGCGGGCGCATACGGAGGTGGAGGCGGTGGCGGCGGCCGGGTGTCCGTCAAATACAACGTCGCATCCCAGGTCGGTGTTGCGCATACGCTGGTCTTCCAGACCAGCCCGGGTATCGGGACCCCGGGCCTCTACGGCATGGCCTGGACCGCGGACGGCGAGCTGGGCACACTCTATTTTCCTGATACCCCGCTGCTGACCAATAGCATATCAAGATCGCATTCCGGGGTGCTGGTCATGCCTGGCACTACGAACTGGGCTGTGGGCCAGTTGGTGATCGTTACCAACTGCTATCTTCGTCTCCCTGATAACTTCCGTCTCAAGGTGACCAACAGTATGGTGATTCGCGCCGGCGGCAAACTCGACATGGGCGTGGGAGGGCAATTGCGAGTGGGTCAGAACCTGCTCCTTACCAACAATGCCGGCCTGACCCTCCGTGCTGCGCAGACCAACAGCCCGGCGCCCGGCTACGGTGCGCTCCTCGCCGTCACCGGCGACGTGCGTATCACTCACGGCGCAATGCTGTACCCGTACTCACATCCGACGAACGGGGCCACGCCGCTCCTGACGATGCGCAACCTGACGATTGCCACCGCGACCGCCGGCATCAATGCCGACTATGGCGGCTACGGCACTTTCTACTCCGCTTCTGTTTCCCTCACGGGCCTCGGACCCGGCAAAGGCCCGGGTGGTGCATATGGATCGGGCGGCGGTTACGGCGGCGAGGGAGGCATGGGCGGCTACGGTGGGCTCAAGGGCGGTGCAACAAACGGCCTGGCATCGACACCTATCGGCCCAGGCAGCAGTGGCGGCGCCTACATGACGTTCCGCGCCGGACCCGGAGGAGGATCCGTCCGTCTGCAAGTGACGAGCAACGTGACTGTCAACGGCACCATCTCGGCCAACGGCCACGGGGGCGTGGTCTATGGTGGTGGCGGGTCGGGTGGTGGAGTCCACATCACGTGCCGTACGTTTGACGGCACCGGCATCATACGTGCCAACGGCGGTGTATCCGGGTACGCCGGCGGAGCCGGCGGCGGGGGCGGCCGGATCGCCATTGGCTACAATACAGGTGCACAGGCATCCAAACCGCCGATCATGGTCACTTTCTACACCAGCGGTGCGGCGGGCGCTTACAATGCCGGTAATCTCGGCACCATCTACTTCCCCGATGCGCCGTTGCTTACGAACAATATTACGCGTCCCCATACGGGCCGAATCATCAGCGGAACCGTAACCAACTGGTCCATCAACAGCCTGACCGTCACCACCAACTGCAATCTGTGCTTCCCCAACGGCTTCCTTGTTCAGGTTGCGAGCAATGTCACAATCCGGCGCGGACATATCGATCTCGGGACAGGAAGCCGCTTGTATGTCGGCGGCAACCTTGTACTGACAAACAACGGGACTATGACAGTCCGTGCCGGAACAACAAACGCCGTAATGCCCGCCTGCGGCTCGCTGGTACAGGTGACGGGAGACATCATCTTCGGGAGAACGAATTGCTGGATCTATCCTTGCTCACACGCCACGAACGGGACCGCGCCCCTCTTCAAGGCACGTAATGTCATGATCAATGCAACAAATGCAGGTTTCAATGCCGACGGAAAGGGCTACGCAGGCGGCAACCTCGAAGGAACAACCGTTGGGACAGCCCGTGGTCCCGGCGGAGGCAAAGGAGGCGGAACGTATGGTGGCGGCGGCGGACACGGCGGAAAGGGAGGCAACTCCAACAGCGCCGGGACGGGTGGCAACACAAACGATGCCGTCAGGGCTCCTGCCCTTGCCGGCGGCGGAGGTGGCGGTTATTCCACGTGGTTTGGCGCCAATGGAGGTGGCCAGATAAGGATAGAGGCCTCGGGCAACATGGTCGTCAACGGCGTGGTGTCGGCCAACGGAGTCCCATCAGGAGACACGATCTACGCGGGTGGAGGTTCAGGGGGCAGCATATACCTGCAGGTGAAAACATTCTCCGGTGCTGCAACAGGCCGGCTCTGGGCCAAGGGGGCAAACAGCGGTGGATGGTCCGGATCCGGGGGTGGCGGACGGATCGCTATCTGGTGCTGTGGCGCTCCCATGCCTGCAGAGACGCGCCAGCGGGTACTCGCCGGCCTGCCGGGCTACAAGGTTACGATCACAAACAGTCCGTTCAGTTTCCTGGGCCAGGTCTCCGTCACCAACGGGACTGCCGGTCTAAACCTCGGCGGCCCCGGTTCCACATTCTATCTTCTCTACACACCACCCAGAGCCGGAATGATGTCGATGTTCCTGTGACAGCAAAGCTTCTCAGCCCGCAAAAACGGTCATGCGCACTTCCCGTCATGAGAAGACGTTCGGCATCTGGAATATCGGCACGAAAAGACTGATGACGATGCCGCCTATGATAGTCCCGAGAACGACGATGAGCAGGGGCTCGAGCAGCGACATCAACCCCGCAAGGGTTGTTTCCACCTCCTCGTCGTAGAAATCGGCGATGCATTCCATCATTTCGTCAACCTTGCCTGTCTTTTCACCCGCATCGAGCATTTCGACAAACTCGACCGGGAACATGCTCTCCCGGCGCAGCGCCAAGGCCAGCGTTTCCCCGTCCTCAACGGAAGTCCTGATTTTCGCCATGCCTGCCTCAACTGCCCGGTTCCCGGTGGCCGCGCCCGACACCTCCAGTGCCCGCAGGACCGGCACGCCGCTCTTGATCATCTGCGCAAACATCCTGGCAAAACGGGCGGCGGCGATACGGCAGACCAGGTCGCCCAGCAGCGGGGCTTTCAGCAGCGCGCGATCACATTGGTAGCGCCCGCCCGCGGTATGGCACCAGCGTTTGAACAGCCATGCGCCGGCGAACACTGCACCCAGCAGCAACAGGCCGTAATGCCGCAGCAGGCTGCTGAGCGAGACAAGAAACTGTGTCGGCGCCGGCAACCGGGCCCCTGCCCCCGTGAAGAAATCCACAAAAACAGGCACGACGAAGGCCACGATCGCGGCAGTCATGGCAACAGCAAGGACAATGACTACCGTGGGATAGATCATAGCGCTCCTGATCCTGCCGCGCAGGTGCGCCGCCCGTTCAAGGAAGACCGCGAGACGTGACACGGTTTCCGGCAATTGCCCCGAGACCTCGCCTGCCTGGACCATGTTCACATAGAGATCACTGAACACCGTGGGGAACGCCGCGAGCGATTCTGCAAGAGATGACCCGTTTTCAATACGGGATCGAACGGACTCGATCATGCACGCGAACCGCCTGTCGCCGGTCTGATTCTGGAGCACGCGAAGGGTCGCAACAATGGACATGCCTGCCGACAACATGGCGCCAAGCTTGCGGGAGAAACGCGGCAACAGGACACCCACGATCCGCCTTACGCTGCCAACATGATCCTGCCGGGTTCCAGTCTTTGGAGGCGGGCGTTCCTGCGTCCTGCACCTGACATGCTGCACGATCATCATGACATGAGCCTCTGCACCCCCTGGTTCTGATACAGCACACAACATGCCAACACTTCACATGTACGGTTTGCATACTGCCGGATGCCTTTTCGCCCATCCCAAAATGCAACCAGCCCGGATTCAGCGGGATCTCCGTGTCATTTTCGAGAAGCAGCATTTGTTTGATTTCCGCGCGACGGACGCTTATCGTGCAGCTGTTTCCTTTCTACGGGAGAGACGAAGATGACTCCAAACGACCGCAAGTACGCAAGCAGCCACGAGTGGGTGCGCATGGAAGGCGACCTCGCCGTGGTTGGAATCACCGACCACGCACAAAAGGCCCTTGGCGACATCACATTCGTCGATCTCCCCGAAGTCGGCAAGGCCGTGAAACAGGCAGGCGAATTCGGCGTGATCGAATCCGTCAAGGCGGCCAGCGATCTCTACGCTCCCGTATCCGGGGAAGTGGCCGAGGCAAACGCGGAGCTGGAAACCAAGCCCGAGATCATCAACCAGGATCCCTACGGCAAGGGTTGGATTATCAAAATCCGCAACGTCAACCAGGCTGAACTCGGCAAACTGCTCGACGCGTCCGGCTACGAAGCCACACTGAGGTGACCGCATGTCGTTTGTGGCCACCACAGACTCCCAGCGCAACGAGATGCTAAAGGTCTGCGGCGCGCGCTCAGTCGACGACCTGTTCAGCGTTATCCCGCCGTCGCTGCGCCCGCGTTCGTTCAATCTCCCCGCCGGGAAATCAGAGCTGGAGACCTACGAGCAGCTCCGCGACATGGCCGGGCGCAATTACTCGCACCTGACCTGCTTCCTCGGCGGCGGGTTCTACGACCACTTCATCCCGGCCGCCGTGGATGCCATCGTCTCCAGGAGCGAATTCTACACCGCCTATACCCCCTACCAGCCGGAGCTGTCACAGGGCACGCTGCAGGCGATCTACGAGTACCAGACCCAGGTCTGCCGCCTCACGGGTATGGAAGTCGCCAATGCGTCCGTGTACGACGGCGGCACAGCCCTCTACGAGGCGTGCCAGATGGCGCTGCACGCAACCGGACGGGGACGGGTGGTCGTTGACGGCGGCGTGAGCCCCGTCTACCGCAAGATGCTCTATTCCTACACTGCCAACCTCTCCATCGCGTTCAAGGAGGTCCCGGTCACGCATGGCCAGACCGACCGCACCCATATCATCCAGTCGCTGGACGACAACACGGCGGCAGTGATCCTGCAGAATCCAAACTTCTTCGGTGTCATAGACAACCATAAGGACATTATCGATCACTGCCACGCCCGCGGCATACTGGTGATCCAGTCTGTGTACCCTGTTGCACTGGCCATCCTCAAGACACCGGGTGAAATCGGCGCTGACATCGCAACCGGCGAAGGGCAGTCTCTCGGCCTCCCGCTGGCTTTTGGCGGACCCTACCTCGGTTTCATAGCCACCCGGATGGACCTGGTCCGGCGCATGCCCGGCCGGCTCGTTGGGCGCACTGTTGATCGCGAAGGGCGGGAGGCGTTTGTCCTCACGCTGCAGGCGCGCGAACAGCACATCCGGCGCGAGAAGGCCACGTCGAACATCTGTTCGAACGAGGCGCTGTGCGCGCTGAGGGCGCATGCCTACCTTTCGCTCATGGGGCGGCAGGGGCTCAAGCGCGTCGCCGAGCTCTGCCACGCCAAGGCGCGCTATGCAAAGGAACGGTTCAAGGCAATTCCCGGTGTGGAAGTGCTGGAATCGAGCCCGACTTTCAACGAGTTCACGGTGAAACTGCCGCACGATGCCGGGGAAACGGCCGGCATGCTGGTCGAACGCGGCATCGCCCCCGGTCTGCCGCTCGGGCGGTACTATCCCGGCATGGACAATTACCTTCTTGTTGCCGTCACGGAAAAGCGGACGAAGCACGAAATCGGCATGTTTGCCGAGATGCTGGAGGACGTGTTGTGCCGGTGATCTTCAAGAAATCGATTCCGGGCCGCACCGGCGTATCCCTCCCGGCGATGGACGTGCCGGACCGTCAGGACATCCCGCGCGTCTACCGGCGCGCCTCGGATGCCCCGCTCTGTGAGCTTTCGGAACTCGACGTTGTGCGCCACTTCACCTGGCTCTCGCGCCGTAACTTCGGCGTGGATACCGGTTTCTACCCGCTCGGATCATGCACGATGAAGTATAATCCGAAGATCCTGGAGCGCATCGCGTCGCTCGAGGGGTTCATCGATCTTCACCCGTTCCTCCCGCAGCTCCGGCACGGCGGCATGCTTGTGCAAGGCGCGCTCATGGTCATGTACGAGTTCGAGCGGCTGCTGTGCGAGATCATGGGCATGGACGCATTCACGCTTCACCCCATGGCAGGGGCACACGGCGAGCTCACCGGCATGATGCTCATCGCCGCCTACCACCGGAACAAGGGCAACGCAAAGCGCGAGGTGATAATCCCGGACGAAGCGCACGGCACAAACCCGTCAAGCGCGGCCATTGCCGGGTTCCAGACACGCCCCGTTCCGACGGACCCGGCAACCGGCATGCTCGACTTGGCGGCGCTCGAGAAAGCGGTAACCGACGCAACAGCGGCAATCATGCTGACGAACCCCAACACTCTGGGCATTTTCAACGATAAGATCGCCAGGGTGGTTGAGATCGCCCACCGGCACGACGCCCTTGTGTACTACGACGGGGCAAACCTGAACGCGATCCTGGGGAAGTTCCGGCCCGGCGATGCCGGCATCGATGTGATGCACGTGAACCTGCACAAGACTTTCGCAACACCGCACGGCGGGGGCGGCCCCGGCGCCGGGCCCGTGGGGGTCCGCAAACACCTGGCGGAATTCCTGCCCATCTCGCGGGTAGTCAAGCGCACCGACAACACCTATACGCTGGACTACGACTACCCGAAGTCCATCGGCTACATGGCTCCATTCTACGGCAACTTCCTTATCTGCCTCAGGGCCTACGCCTACACACTGCTTCTCGGCGCAAAGGGCCTCGTTGAAGTCAGCGAGAACGCCGTTCTGAACGCGAACTACGTGATGCATCGCCTGAAGGATGTCTACGACCTTCCGTTCGACAGGTCATGTATGCACGAATTCGTGCTTTCAGCAAAGAAGCAGAACGTTTTCAACGTGCATGCCCTCGACATAGCAAAGGCCGTCATCGATCGCGGATTCCATCCGCCCACCGTGTACTTCCCGCTGATCGTCAAGGAAGCCATGATGGTCGAGCCGACGGAAACCGAGAGCAAGGAGACGCTCGATGCCTTCATCGCGGTGATGCGCGAGCTGGCAGCGGAGGCGGAGCGCAACCCGGATTCCCTGCGCAACGCTCCAAGCACAACGCCGATCTCACGGCCGGACGAAGTGAAGGCCGCAAAGGACATGGATTTCCAGTACAAGGACAATGCGTAGCGTCAGGCATATGCCGTCTGCGGAGCGGAATCGGTAACGATTCCGGACGGAACGCTCACGCGTTCCGCTCCACGTGACGCGACCTCGCGGCGGTTGTCTTCATGAACGGGCAAAGGACGGCCGAATATGAAGAAGATCGGTTTTGACAACGAGAAATACCTTCGCGAACAGTCCGCGGCCATCCTCGAGCGCGTGTCACGGTTCGGCGGCAAACTCTATCTCGAGTTCGGCGGCAAGCTCATCTTCGACTACCACGCGTCCCGCGTATTGCCGGGCTTCGATCCCAACGTCAAGATGCGCCTGCTGCAGCAGCTGAAGGACCAGGCGGACATAGTGCTCTGCATCTTCGCGGGCGATATCGAGCGCAAGAAGATCAGGGCGGATTTCGGCATAACCTACGACTCCGACGCCATGAAGCTCATAGACGATCTGAGGGAATGGGGCCTGGAGGTGCGGGCCGTAGTCATCACCCGCTACAACGACCAGCCGTCGGTGCGCATGTTCAAGAACAAGCTCGAGCGACGCGGCGTGAAGGTCTACACGCACAAGTCCATCCGTGGATACCCGACGGACGTTGACGTGATTGTCAGCGACGAAGGCTATGGCGCCAATGAATACATCGAGACGAAGCGGCCACTGGTGGTAGTGACCGGTCCCGGTCCGGGCAGCGGCAAGCTCGCAACGTGCCTGACACAGATCTACCACGAGCACAAGCGCGGTGTGGCGGCCGGGTATGCGAAATTCGAAACGTTCCCGATATGGAACATGCCGCTCAAGCATCCGGTGAACGTTGCATACGAAGCGGCCACGGCGGACATCGCGGACTTCAACCAGATTGACCCGTTCCACCTGGAGGCTCACAAGGAGACGGCCGTGAACTACAACCGGGATGTTGAGGTGTTCCCGGTCCTCAAGAAGATACTGGCGCGCATCATGGGCGAAGGCGCGGTCTACCAGTCGCCCACCGACATGGGAGTCAACCGGGCCGGTTTCGGGGTAGTGGATGACGCCGCAGTGTGCGAGGCGGCGAAACAGGAATGCATCCGGCGCTATTTCCGCTACGCCTGCGAGTATGCCATGGGCCTGACCGACAAGGGAACGATCGACCGCTGTGACCGCATCCTGAACGAGCTGAACGTGAAGCCCACCGACCGGCGCGTGGTGCTTCCCGCCCGCAAGGCGGCCGAAGACGCTCAGAACGAAACAGGCAAGGGCAATGCCGGGGTGTTCTGCGGCGCGGCTATCGAAATGCAGGACGGGAGCATAATCACAGGCAAGAACTCTCCCCAGATGCACGCCTCTTCGAGTCTGATTCTCAACGCGGTCAAGCAGCTGGCGGAAATCCCGGACAAGATCCACCTGCTTCCTCCGATGATCATGCAGTCGATAGGCCACGTTAAGAAGAATATCCTGAAGACAAAGCAGATAAGCCTGGACCTGGAAGAGACACTGATCGCACTGAGCATCAGCGCGGCAACAAATCCGGCTGCCCAATTCGCCGCTGAACAGCTCAAGGAACTGCGCGGGTGCGACGTGCACATAACACACATCCCCTCCCCCGGCGACGAGGCCGGGTTACGCCGGCTCGGCGTAAATCTCACCAGCGACGCCAGCTTCGCGAGCAAGGCCCTGTTCGTGTCGTAGCCGTGTACCGCAATGGTGATGCCGGCTGGCAGTTGCTACTTCGAGAGGAATTCTGAGATGAGGACGCCGGCAAGGTTCTCGGCGATCAACCGGTTCCCTTCCGGTGTACAATGGCCGAACTCCCCGGCAAAATTGTCGGTAAAGATCGTGTCCCATCGGTTTGTCTTCAAGGCTTCCTTGAAAGCCTTTTCGTTACTCACAACCACAGCATCTCCGACGGGCGCGATTGCCTTCAACAGTGGTTCCGGGCTGCGAACCGGGTACTCCATGTGCACCAGAAGTATGCCCCGTTCACGCGCGGTCGCCTTGAGCAGCTGATAGTTCCTGACAGTAACAGGATTGTAGTATGTCTTGCGGACCCGTCTCCTGTTATGTCGCCAGAATTCTGCCATATCGGACCGGCCGAGCATGCTGAAATACAGCGCAAATCGCCCGCAAATAGCCGGGTCGGTCGGATCAGCAGCCCTGGCTTTCTCAAGAAGCTGCAACGAGGTCGTCATGTCGTTCGTTCTCATTGCCAGATATGCCAGCTCCATGAGAGCACGAGCATTGCGCGGGTTGGACTCTGCAGCCCGCCGGAAGTAGCCCTCTGCCTTCCCGGGGTCTCCCCCGTACAAGTAGAGGTTGCCGAGTTCATAACAGGCAAGATCGCTTTTGGGGTTCATTCTCAAGGCGGCCTCGTAACTGTCTATTGCCTCCTTTTCAAGATCCCGGTTGTTCAGGATGCACCCGATTCCGGCCAGAGCGATGTCATTTGTCGGATTCAACTCCAGGGCCTTGCGAAACACCTGCTCGGCCCCGTCATGGTCACCCATCCGGATCAGTTGCCAGCCGTATTCGGCGCACGCCCGGCTGTCCAGAGGCAGCTCCTGGGGTGCTTCGGCAAAGGACTGGCGGGGCATGTGCCCATGCAACGCCAGGCCACGGGTCAGGACATACCGGCCGAGCTTTACAACACGGAGAGACTCAAAGAGGCCTGCGTCCTCCCGTGCAACCAATGGCCGATACTTGCTGACCGCGCCTTCATCGTTGATTCCCATCATCGCGACAATGATGTCAGGCTTGTACTTGTCCACATTGACACTGAGCTGCCTCATCAGCATCCCGGAACTGGCGCCAACGACGCCCTTGTTGATCACTGAGAAAATGACACGACCGCCCGCTCGCCTGTTCAAGATGCGCTCAAGCTGACTCGGGTAGGAATTGGTGCCGCCCTGGGCTGTTGTGCTCTCTCCAATACACAGGATGCGGACAACGTGTCCATGCTCGGCCGATGCAAAACGCATCGAGTGCAGGTTCCGTTTTTCCTGGCTGAAGACCAGCAACCATCCCGCTCCGCGCATCAATACTTCGACAAGGGTCAGCGCGAACAGCACACCGAGAAACACAAGCAGCAGTCTTCTCCACAACCTGGTCATTCTCAAATGGACGCCCCCTCCGCGCATCACAGACGGACTGACATGCCGCTAATCCTACTTCTGCGGGGAGTAGCCGCGCAAATTCATTCACGCATGTATGGGCCAACCAGTTGGTGTCGCCGCATAGCGAGGTGTCCGGATTCCGTCATCATGGACGCCATCCGACAAACCGTGCCAGACACGGGACATGATCAGTCCTCGCCCGTCTCGCGAAATCGTCTTGCCAAGGCGCGTTTCGATGCTGCACCATGAGTGGTGAACGGAAGCGTGTCCGCCAGATGAGGGCAAGATGACAAGACCTTCGTCAACGCACAGACCGGATCAGGCGCCGAAAGGGCAGCAGGTACTCGAGCGGGTGTGCCAGGTGGTGTTGTTCAACGACGACCACAATTCGATGGAATACGTCGTTCTCTGCCTGATGCACGTCTTCGGGTATCCCCTGCCGATAGCTGCGAAGGTGATGTTCGAGGCGCACTCCCGCGGCAAGTCTATCGCGGAAGTGGAGAACGAAGCCTCCGCGCACCGGCACCAGGTACAGCTCTCCGCGCACGGCCTGACATCCGAGGTGGAGTCCATATAATCGGCTGACGTTCCGCCGTGGCGCCATTCGGCAAACGGAGGAACAGGTTTTCTTTGTCCCGCGACTTCTCTCCGCCCGGTATTGCACGATGTGGTCAAAACCAATACATTCCACCGCAAACGGAGGAACTATGATCCGCATTCTTGATTCCGGTGTCGTCTACCGCAACCCGGCGCCGCACATTCACAGCGTCCACGCCTACTTCCCGTCGGTCGACGTCCTTCCGGGCAGGGAACTGGTAGGCACGGTCGTTCTCGGCGAGGCGTTCGAGGCAGCCGACCTGCGCACGCACGTGGTTCGTTCAAAAGACGGCGGCAGAACCTGGACACATGAGGGCCCGATCTATCCGGGCACGTCTAATCGCCTCACTTCGGACGTTTCAAGGATCAGGGTGTTGCCCGACGGGGACGTGCTGGCTTTCATGGTCCGGCATGACCGCACGGAACACCCGGACGAAGGCCTGACGAGCACAAAAACCCTTGGTTTTGTGCCAACCGAGCTCATGACCCTTCGTTCTCACGACCGCGGCAAAACCTGGTCGAAACCGCGGCAGTTCGCACCCCCACTGGTGGGGCCGTCCTTCGAAATGTGCAGTCCCGTCACGCCGTTGCAGGACGGCCGGCTGCTCCTGCCGACATCGACCTGGAAGGGATGGAACGGTTCATGCCCCAACGGGATGCGGATGGTGGCATTCGTATCACACGACAACGGCCGCACATGGCCCGAATACGTGGACGTCATGCGCGACCCGAAGCAGCACGTGATCTTCTGGGAATCCAAGATCGTGGAGTTCAGCGACGGCCAGCTGCTGGCTGTCGCGTGGGCATACGACGAAAAGGCCGCCCGCGATCTGCCCAACCACTACGCGGTGAGCCACGACGGCGGCCGTACCTGGACCAGGCCGGCATCCATGGGCCTGCACGGTCAGACACTCACGCAGCTCCTGCTGGATGATGAGCGCGTCCTGTGCGTGTACCGACGCATGGACAGGAAAGGTCTGTGGGCTAATATCTCCCGGCTCAGGGGGGACCAGTGGGTGAACAGGGAGGAACAGGCCCTGTGGGGCGCCGGCGCTGCGGGGCTCACACGCACCGGGAAGAACATGGCGCAGAACTTCCAAGGCCTGCGATTCGGCGCGCCATGCCTGAACCGGCTGAGAGACGGCACCGTGTTCGTGACCTTCTGGTGCTACGAGGATTTCGTCTCCAACATCCGCTGGTTCAAGTTGAAGATCGGCTAGCCCGCTCATTGCACGAGCGGTCAAACGCTCGTGCAATAAGCGCTTTGGCGGCAACTTGTTCTGCCGCCAAAGTTTCGGCGCGGCTCGCCGTGAATGCTCGCCATGAACGGTGCTTGCGCACCTTGCTCAAGGTAGCCCTTCGACACGCCGAGAGGCCAACCCTGAGCAAGCCCCGCTTCTGCGGGGCGCGTCGAAGCCCGCGGGGCGGATATTGCACGATACTCGTGCAATATCCGGGCTAGAGGGGTCAAGAGACGTTGTAGCCGCCGTTGTCCCTGAGTCTTGCGAAGGGCAACGGCGCCGGGAGGAAAGCCGTTCCCCCTCGAGACTCGGGGAGAACGGCTGCTACATTGCGTATCCTTCATTCCTTTGCGTCTCTGCGACTTGGCCTGCCCTGCGAAGCTATCTGAGCGAAGCAGGGCGTGAGACCTCCGTGTCCGCGCCCCTGCCGCTTGGCCGGCTCGCAGTGGATGTTCACCTTGGCCGTACCCATGCGCTGGCCTACGCGGGCAGCGAGTTCATGCTCGATACGGTGGCATTCCTCTACCGTCAGCCCGGGCCGCACGGTCAGGTGAAAATCCACCGCCAGTTGCCGGTCGGATGAGGTCACCTGGATCGCATGGAACCCCAGAACGTCCCTTTCCCGTTCCACGGTCTCCCGGAGAATCGCCTCTACGGCTTCCGCACGGGCATCACTGACCGGTTGTTTCTTCACTTCCATGTGAACAACCGCGGAATACCCCAGCCGCCTCAGCACGCTCTGTTCCACAAGCGTGGCGACCTGGTGGCTCTCGTCCGTGTGCATCCGGCCGTCCACTTCGACGTGCAGCGACACAACCTTGTGGTTTCCGTAGTCGTGCATCTCGATGCTGTGAACACCCCGCACGCCGCGAACGGCAGCAGCAGCGGTCATGATCCGGGAAATTATGTCTTCCGACGGCGCTTCACCCATCAACCGGCTGATCATGGCCCATGCAAGGGATACGCCGGCCCAGCCTATGAAACCGGCCACACCCAGTCCGAACAGGCCGTCCAACCAGAGCATGTCGAAACTGGCACCGACAAATGAGCAGACAACCAGCAGAGTCGCCAGAGCATCACTCCGGTGGTGCTGCGCGTCACCTTCAAGAGCTTCAGAAGAGATTCGCTTTCCAAGGTCACCGGAAAAGCGCGCCATCCATTCCTTGAATCCCCAGAACAGGATCAGGACCGGGATGAGAAGCCAGCCGAACTGCTTCATCCCGGCAGGAACTGACCGGTCAAGCCCCACCAACCGGTCAAAGGCCGGGTGGGCAAATTCCACGGCGGTAATGATCAACATGGCCGCGAGGGCCAGGGTGCCAAGCGCCTCCGCACGGCCATGCCCGTGCGGATGTTTCTTGTCCGGCGGCGCGGCTGCCACGCGCATGCTGACCAGCAGGACTACCGAGCTGATCATGTCGCCGTAGGTATGCGCCGCGTCGGCAGTAAGGGCAATGCTGCGGGTGATCAGACCCAGCACGAGCTTCACGCTGCCAAGGAAAATGTTCCCGACAATACTGGTCCAGCACTCCAACCGGACATAGCCCGACCGGACTTCCTGATCCGTAACGTCGGACGGCCTGGCAACAAACTTCCTGACCATCCAGTCTGTGATTCGCACCATGGCCAAGTATTCTGCCGAGCCCTGCCATGAACGCAAGCTTTCGTTGCCACCTCTTGTCTCTGCCGGGTTGTAGTTGTCTATCCTCTCCATCACGGTGTAGGCTGGACCTGCGTGTCCGGCGTCCTTCTGGACATGCGACACATCCTACGCCGGGGACGCAGCCCCGGCCTACAAACCCAGGCACATAGGAAGCCGCTATTCGTCTTCTTTCCGCTTGTTGCCAGCCCGCGTAACGTCCCATATAGTCACCTCATGAGCCGAATCACCTGGCCCAGCCTGTGCAAGATGGCGGAGGAGGAGATCGATCGATTGCTTGCACGACTTCCCGCATCCATCCGCCGGCGCGCAGAAAAGATACCTGTCGTATTGGAGGTCAGACCATCTGCCGCCATGATTGAGGATGGACTTGACCCTGACCTGATGGGGCTCTTCACCGGCAACGCAATCAGCGAAAGCGATCCCGCCCCTGTCCCGCTCCAGATATACCTGTACCTTCGCAATATCTGGGACGAGGCTGAACACGATCAGCGGGCCTACCGGAAAGAAGTGCGGCGCACCCTTCTCCACGAAGTCGGCCACTACCTCGGGCTGGACGAAGACGATCTAGCCGAAAGGGATCTGGACTGAGGGATGAGGGCTGAAACCTGAGGGATGAATTCCCCTCCCGGAAAGGACGAGGCAGCCCGCCTGCAACGCTGCGCGTAGCGCTGCGGGCAGGCGCCTCGTCCCTACCATCCGGAGAATGCGTCCGGTTACGCACGCCAGCCCGGGAGGACGTTCCCCACAAGGATCCACAAACAGACGGAGCAGAACCGCAGAATATCGAACAATGATCTCCGAATGTAGAAGTTCAGAGGGTTTGATGCAGTGTCCACACCTCTGCATTCGCTATTCAGTATTCTGCGGTTGGCCGGAAGGGACGTCTCGGCTTCATCCCTCAGCCCTTCTCATCCCTCAGCTCACCGAACAGCGTCACTTCGCGCCGGTCGTGATAGAGCTGCCGGATGCTGAACCTGATGCCGGGTATCGTGTTCAGGAAGTCTTCGATCGGTTTCAGCACCGGGTACGGGTGTTGCTGGGGCAGTTTGATGTTCACGACGAACCGGCGCATCCACCGGTGGGTGAACCATTTTCTAAGCACCCACAGGTTTGTCCCTGTTGAAATCAGCATGTCGCTCACAAGCCAGTCGACCGGCACCTGTCCCGGATCCGGCTGGTAGAGCGTGCCATCCTGCTGGAGGTGTGTCAGCCTGCCGCCGTGTCTCTCAGGGTCCTCAATCCGCAGCCTTCCATTGTCCACTGCCGTGACACGGCAACCGCGTTTCAGGAACGCATAGCTCCAACCGCCGGGAGATGCGCCCAGGTCCACCACGGTCTGGCCACGTTCCACCGGCGTCCCCATGACGCTGAGAGCTTCCTCTATCTTGAGGTAGGAACGGGAAGGCGCATACCGGTCAAATGCCATGCGGTGTATGCCGCCGGGACGCGGATCCGACAGCCGGCCATGGTCCATCACCGCGCCCCATACGCCTTCGGCAAACACGCAGAGGTTCAACACCGGGAGATTTCCCGGCAATGAACGGCCGGGGTCGGGTGGAAGATACGCGCGGAAGAGACGTGGAAACCGGTCGTGGCAGAAGTCCAGCAGCACCTGCTCGAGATTCTTCGCCCTCGGTGACAGCGACACGCTGCCGACGGCTTCCGGAACAAACACATGGCACGTCCATCCCGGACCATTCAGCGGCACCGCAGGCATCAGCTGCTTCATGATATCGCGTGCCAGCGACTTGAGGCTCTCCCCCTCAATCCAGCGCGCCCCTTCAATCCGCTGGCGCTCGAAGACCATTGGGCGGGCAATGCTTTCCGGCAGCGTGCCTGCCGTTTCAATCACCAGGAAACCCGGTGATCTCTGCTTGACCGTTACCACGGCAGTCCCCGCCCTGAGGCCAATCTCCTCTTCCAGTGCCTCCGTGAATTCCTCACGGCAGACAAGAACCAAGAGGCCAGAGTCACTGCTGGTATCCATGTGCGGACTCTAGCATGCTGCCGTGAGGCTGGAAACGGAAACCCTGCCTACCCCCTCCCCTCACTAGCAAGGGGGGCGTATCTGGCACAGACCGGCTCGCGAGGCCGCTCGCTCTCCAGTCTGTGCAAACAACTGTTGACGGAATAACCTGAGGCAGACGGAACACATCACAACAGTTGACCACATTCCGGGCATCAGGCATTCTGGCCGCGTGATTAGAAACAACGTCACCATGTGAGATGTTCCATGGCACAAGCCTGCGCAAAGTGCGGCAAACCGCTCCAGGGCAATTCGCTCGTGTGCATATACTGCGGGACACCGGCTGTCCCGCCGACCAAGTGCCCCAAATGCGGGCATGATGTTCCCGCCAGTCAGGCACGCTGCATGTACTGCAATACGGAGGTGACCGGCCCGAAATGGGCTCCGTCAGCCACTGCGTCGACTCCGCCGGCAGCCGCCCGGACCGAGACCCCGACACCGGCCGTTGCGGCGGTCGAGACCATAAGCCCGGAACTCATGCAGGCGGTCATCGCCGAGAGCAAGCAGAAGGCGGATCGCTACCGCAAGTTGCGCCAGTGGCAGCACTTGTTCCTCATCCTGTCCCTCCCGGTTATTGTTCCGTCACTGATGATCAATTACGCCATGGCCAAGCGCTGGGGGAGCGTTGACTTCCTGCTGATCAATATCGACGCGATTATCCTCACCGCACTTGCATCCCATTCGCCGGTTCTTCTGCCAATGATGATAGTCGCGTGGATATCGTCCATAATGCTGTGGTTGGTCCGCCGGAACCAGCTGGCCGGCGGCATCTTTCTCGGCTACTCCAACGGGGTGGCCATGTGCCTGATCTTCGGCGGGTTCTTCCTTTTCGGAGGCCTTATTGCAGTCACCTATTTCTCCTCTTTCGGCTGGAAGACCTGGGCGGCGCTTGTCATGGGACTGGGCATCTCGGGGTTCGGCGTCAAGATGGCGTGGGACGAATGAAGACTGACGCTGTGATATTCGATTATGACGGCACGCTGATTGACACAATCCCCGTGAAGATCGAGTCGTACGCCCGCGCCACAATCGACGAATTCGGCGTGAACCAGTCAAAGCGCCCCGCGATCACGGAAACCCAGCTCAAGTTCGGCGGTGCGCCCAAGTTTACGCAGTTGGCAGAGACCCTGCGAGTGCTTGGCATCACGGCTACGGAGAAACAGAAAGAGTCGTGGGGCAGGCGCTATGTCGACTACAACGAGGCAAACACGCCATCCTGTCCGGAATTTCCGATCGTGCGACAGATGCTGCGCGAGCTTGGCCGGAAGTATGATCTCTTCCTGGCGTCCGGCATTCCCGACGACCAGCTCAATGCGGATGTTGACCGCCGCAACTTGCGCTCGTTCTTCATGGAGATACGTGGCGGCGACAAGGCGGCTTTCTGCAAAGACCTGAAGAAACACGGCTATCGCAGCATGGTGTTCATAGGCGACGGCAAGTACGATGAAATCGCGGCCCGCGAAGCAGGTGTTCCTTTCATCTTCTCCAAGAGCAACACCGACCTTGATAAGGCCTTCCGGCAACTTGCTTCACAAGGCGCGCTTCAGGAATGAGCCATACGACCGTTCTGGTCGTTGTTGGATTGTTCCGGTGCAACATATGACGCAAATGCGTCGCATCTGTAGCCGGGGTCGGTGACCCCGGGCCGGCCTCACCGAGGCCGGCTACAATTGGGTTGCCGCGTTTCACGGCACACCATGGACCCTCTCGACCCATCCTTCTTGTCGACTATGCACGACAAAGGATTCTGCTGACGTCTCTGAATGTCCAAGACAATCTCGTGAAGTTTGTGATGGTGCCGCTTGGCGTATGCCTCGCGGTTCCTCCAGACGTCGGCTATGATTTCATCCTGATACATGGTCGTCCTCCTCCGGGAGTGGTTCCTGGGGCGTACAGATCTCCGGGCACGTGTACCCCGCAAGCGCACAAATGGACCTTATCAGCGGCTTGGCTGGGCCGTGAGATAGCTCAGGATCGAAGTCTCGATGTACACGCTCTTCACGGGGTGTAATATACCGGATAGGCGTGGTTCGTTCAAGATCAGGAAGTTGAGGCGGCAAGCACAGTTCCGTCGTCAACGGTAGGTACAACAAAATCGCCGCCCGCCAAGCGGCCGGATGACGGCATTTCCGCTTGATGGATGAGACTTTGCGGAATATTGTCGCTTGCATCATCTGCATTGGCATTTCTGCCACAAAGTACTGGCATGAGAAGCGACAAACAGAAACTGCGATTTGCACGGTGCGTCACACTTTCACTTACAGCCATTTCCATGCTCGTTTTGACGAATTTGTCGGCCCTTTCCCAGATTGGTCAACAGGCGCACGGCTACACCGACCCGGATCAGCTTGCCATAGCCACCAAGAAGCAGGAGCTTGAACAAAACAAGAAGAGCATCCTGGATCAGGAGATGGGGTTGGCCGAGTTCGAGTTCAAGGCCCAGAAGATCAGGAGGCAGTTGGATGCGCTATCGGTTATGTCCACAGACGAGGTCTCTCCGCCCCTGCGGAAATACGCATCAGGAATGAATAGCGAACTCAAGAGGTTGGAGCTTCACATCGAGACAACGAAGGGATTCCTGGAAGCCCAGAGGCTCGCGCTGGAGAGCGACAAATACAATCTGAAGATCCGGGAAGATTCATACAAGAACCTGATCTCGTCCCAGCAGGACGGTCACGTTGAACCATCAACTGATACGTGGGGTGATAAAATTCGGAAACAGAATGAACGCATGCAACAGGAATTGGCCGAAAGGCAAGGCGCGATTGCTCTGCAAAACCAGCGTCTGATCGAGATGGCCGAAGACGGGTTCGCGCTTCGACAACCACCCCCTCCTGCCCCTCCCCGGGGAAGTGCCGGGATGGATGCCACAGAACTCAGCATATGTCTGGCTTTGGAGCAGAAGGTTTCCCAGGCTGGCTACGACATTGCCGAGGTCAACCTTCTTGCGGCCAAAGGACTTCCCGGCGCCGAGAGCATTGACATTGAAAAGTCGCTCAAGGTTCTCGATCTCTGGGCGGGATGGGTACAGCACGAGACAGACAGGCATCTCTACAAGTTCCAGAAAGCGCCAGAGGAATACAATAACTCCGAAGCGTATTTCCGAATCCTGATGATGGTTTGCGTCCTTCAGGAGGATTTCAAGATCTGTTACAATAAGGACCCAAAAATGCGAGCCGGTCCGGTTGAGGTGAGCCCAACCGATTTCTCGTTCTTCGGAAAACCACAGGATCTCTTCATTCACGGCCTGACGGAGGCGCAGCATCAGGGAACATGCGCTTCCATGCCCGTACTCTATGTTGCGGTCGGCAGACGCCTAGGATATCCACTGAAACTGGTCGAGTGTAAAGGCCACCTGTTTGTAAGATGGGACGACGGCAAAGAACGTTTCAATATCGAGGGCACCAGTCGCGGTTTGAACTGTTTCCCGGATGAGGAATACATGGAGTGGCCTTGGCCCATATCCAAAGAGGAATTAGAGACCAGCATGTATATGAAGTCCCTTTCACCCAGAAGGGAACTTGCCGCGTTTCTGGAACTCCGGGCGCTTTGCTTCAAACAACATGGCCGAAACAAACAGTTCGCCACAGTAAAGACGTATGGCGATAGCTTGCGAACAAAGGAAGGAGTAGACCTTGACAGGCTTGTCCAGCTTCTGAGAGACTCTCGCAACAAGAGTGAGGCTGATGGTTCTGGAGGCACGGGATTGTTGTTTCAGACACTGACCAACACGAATTCCTGGAGAGATCCGGGGAACAGGAGAGGTAGCCATGAAACCAAGGCGACATTTCATTCTATCCGTGTTGATTCTGAGTAGTTGGGCCGTTCAGGCGCTGGCTTACTATCATCCGGACGAGGGACGATGGATATCCAGGGACCCGATCATGGAAGCTGGCGGGAAGAACCTATACGCATTCAGCCGTAACAGTCCCCAAAATCGAGTTGACTTGTTTGGCCTGATCGCCCGTGCCGGCGACAACTGCGCATGTGACCAACTCGGCAAACACCAGTGGGACTACGACCCTGACCAAAAAGGTGGTGCATTTATCGTGACGCACTGGCTCTACGAGAACGTCGGGCTGGAAGAACTTGATGAACTAATCTCTGCTGCAAGCCTTCTATCGTCAGCGTCCGACTTCATGAGCATAGTCTCTGATCTCGGTCTCAATCCCGGCCTCATTCTCGATATGATTGGAGCCACGGAATCGGAACTTGCCTTCTGGGGGATAGAGCAATTGGTCAGCACTCTAAAGGCCAAGGGTGATGTCGTCCGTCTCCGTCTCAAATACCAGTGCCTCGTGTGCAGGCACAAGTGGTTTGGCCTGTGGGGGCAACCGGTCTGGAAAGAACAAGGAAGACAACGGCAGTTCAAATGCACAAAGGGTTCCATCGGAGGAACCCTCCAGGGGGTGTACAAGCGAAGCGGCTTGGATAATGCCGAGCTGGATTGCATAGAGGAGGTCAATGCAGCCGACCCAGAGTCGATCTGCGGCGATTAGCTCTCTTCTGTTCCTTGGTTCTCTTTTCTGCACAGGAACGACAAATGGAGATGAGCGAACCACGGGCGGTATGGCCCACCCGAGCTCTCCGTCCCAAGACATCGTCAGCATTAAGCTCTGGGCTGAATTGAAGACCAACGGCGGTGTTCGCATTGAAGATACTCTGAAAGCCTTCCTTCCCGAGATTACCAATGCCCTGGCGAACGGTCGGCTTTTCGCCACCACAAACACAGAGTGGGATATCTGCCTCAACATGGGCAGAACAAGCGCGCATCTTCTTGCGGAGGAGGCGCGACTATCTGTCGCTGTAAGTTGGTTCTCATTGGCACGGGACGCGGCCCGGCATCTGAAGACATCGGAAGACCTTCTTTCCCAATTCGCTGGCCTGGAGACTGATGTGGCGATCTTGGCTTCTCTCAAGAAGAACCCGAATCTACTCGAAAGCTCGGAAGCACAGAACTGGCTCTTGGCGGCATCCTCTCCAGACCTCGCGTCAGTCGCAATGAACGCACTCCGCAAGAAGAGCGCGAATCTTGTTGCCCTGGAGCAGACCAGGGGAACAGGCTGGCTGCAGAAGAGGCGTGTCCGAAAATCTGCCAGCCTTCTCGATCGCACAGTTCAGTTGCTGCAGAACCAGAATGATTCAAAGAACGTCAGCGAACTCCACGAGATACGCGAGCGACTCGAAGCGGCTGTTGACCACATACCGCAGGCAGCTTCCGGAGCCAAGTGGATCGAGCTGTATGAAGAGATGCGAAGCCTGGACGACGGGAAACAAGCGTTCGTGGCGAAACGCTCTGCAGAGAAGCATCCGGTTCAGGCTCCTGCAGTGAAGTGAATCGGCCCGATGAACACCCACATGGTTCTGCCGAATTGTTCCCCTTCTTACTTCTTCACTATGATGACACCATTTCCGATCCGCCGTTCGCCCGTCAGGTCGGAGGGGGAGTTCATCACCTCGCCGGTGAGCCACAATGTCGAAGATCCCCCGCCATCCATGTTGATGGCTTCGGTACACCCGAGGCCGGCCATCAGGTCACCCAGTGCGCCGTGGCTCGTCCCGACCGACAGCTTCGGTTGACGACCATCCACCACCACGAGAAAGAGGTACTTGTCATTGAACCCGATCGCCGTACGCGGCGCAAGGTTCTCCCGGTTTCCCCCGCCAGGATTGGGCGTACCTGCGTGGATGAGGACTGGTCCCCCTCCTATAGCCTGTACGGCCCCGGACATGTCAGGGACAATTTCCGTAGTGAACGAAATCCTGTCACCGGTCCTGACCGCCGGCAACGTGGTGGCAACACCTGACACGACCGACAACACCATGGAGCCGTCACGGATCGCCGCGTTCCCTTTCCAGTTCACGACTTCTACCACGCCGGTGAATGACCTGTTGGCCTTCAAGGGCAGCCAGGCGCTTCCTTCAACCGCCTTCATCACAAGCTCCAGTCCGGACTCGGTACGCGTGGAGTCGCCAAACGTCGGTGTGTAAAGCACCACGTCCGTGGCGCTCACCTCGCTCTTGTGCGCGGTGGTTGAGTTGTTGACGCCAAACCGGAGCGACTTCCCGCCCGGCCATGTCAGCATGAAACGGCCCTGGACCCCTGTTTCCAGGTGAGGACGGCCCGCGGAGTCAAACCAGAGGACATTCCCTGCCGGCTGGTGCACCAGTTCACCGGAACCTATGTGAATTCCCTCCAGTGTCCCGATGTAGCGCGGGTCCCCGGTCTTTGCGATTTCCGAGTAATCCCCGTTCACTGCCGCGACGGCCTTCCCCAGTTCGGGCGGCAGATTCTCCGCCTGTCCCCGCACGGTCTCGCCGTCGACCACCCGCTGGTTGGCGAGGCTGACGACAACGCCCAGTTCGGGCCGGCCAAGTTCCACCTTCACCCCGTGGATCGACAGCGGCCCCTCCGCCCTGAGTTCATGGAAGTATTCCACACCGGGCACGATTATCTTTTGCGCGGCAGGCTTCTCGCCACCGGCAAACGTCCATGCCAAGGAGGAAATACAAAGAACCGCAAATGCCATTCGCGTTTCGCCATTTGACTTGCTCATCGACACACCTGCCCTAAGTCCTGAGCATTGAACAACGAACCGCTACAATCCCGATTCCCGGACCGGACAACCACGGAGGCACAGAGACACGGAGAGGATCCTGCAACGAGGTTCCGGGTGCTGTGGGGTTGCCCTGAGGGAGTCGAAGGGCTGGTCGAAGACGGCAACCCCGCAGTACCCGGAACGTTCTGTAAAGAGGAGGTCACGGAACAGTCTCTACCATCTCCTCCGCCTCCCCTGACACCAACGTTGCGGGAATTTGTCACGGCCGTTTGCGGCCCGGGGCGAATTCCCGCAACCTCGGGTCCGGTCCGCTCTTCTCCGTGCCTCCGTGTCTCCGTGGTTATTTCCGTTCCCCCTGCATGCCCATCCGTCATGATCTGTTACCGTACCGGCAACGGAGGCTCGGCGCCGACGAGGCGGAACAGCCGCCAGTTCCCCCACCCGGAATCATAGATCATACCCGGCGCGCCCTGCGAATAGAGCAACGGAAGCTTCCTGTAGAGGCTGTCGAACCGTTCTATCCCGGCCGGCTTCGGCGCAAGAAGGTACAGGACCTGGCCCGGGTAGTCATGCGCAGCCTTCTGCACGCTGAAGTCGAACGCGGGCACATACAGATCGCTGCCGGATCCCGGGGGCACCAGTCTCAATCCGCTATAGCCTGCAACAAACACCTTTGCATACCTGCTACCGGCAGTCACGTGATCGGCAATGGCCTTGCGCATCATGCGATCAGCCGCGGCGCCGGCACCGGACGTCGACCGTGCAGCCGGAATCGTCAGCACTGCGATCAGCACAAAGACCAGAACAGGCAGCGCCCTGCGGCGGCCGTCATCACCGCAAACAGGCTGAGTCAGGTAGGCGCAACTCATCGCAGACAACGCCAGTGCCGCCAGGTTCATGGCAGGAAGAACCCACTCCATGCCCCGCGACCCGCAGCAGACTGCCATACCGATCGGCAGGAACCCCATGACGGCAAGCCAGACCCCGGTACGCTGGCGACGAATGACAGACACGAGGCCGAGAATAACCGGACCCGCAGCAGCCACCCATACAGGCGGGACAAACCCCGCGGCGCCGTCGTCCGGCATCAGCATGGCAGCCGGGATCGACCGGAGGCAGTACCACCAGTCCCCCATGATCAGCCAGTTCATCAGCAGCCACAGGCCGGCCAGGTAGAACACCGGCAGGAGCATCAGCAGCAGGATCGCACCGCGCTGACCCGGTTCCAGCTTCCGCAGCCACAGGTCGGCCACCATCAGCACGAAGCCGACCGCAAGCCATACACTGAACTCGAACCTTGTACCAAGCAGGCATGCCGCACCAAGGCCGATGTAGACGAGGGCGCGCAGCCGCAGTGAATCGCACCACCTGACAAGGCTGCCCGCCACCAGGACAACAAGGCACAACACCGGCATCGCCGAAGAACCGTCGATCGCCGCCCTGAGGAACAGCGGATGTACCGCCAGCGCCGCGATCGCCCAGTAGCGCAGCCGCCCCAGCCCCCACGCATGGAACATACGCTCGAGCATGAGGAGCACAAGCGCCGCGGCAGCGGCTCCCAGCAGGACCGACGCCACCGCCGCGGTCCCGCAGCCCGGAAAGGCCCGGATCAGCAACATGGCCAGCACCGGCACGGGCGGCCACATCACGGAGCTCACAAGGGCCTGTCTTCCCTCGGTTGTATTTGCCGTCAACAGGCTGCACACGCCTTCGCGGACAAGGGCTTCTTCGGAAACGGAGCCCGGCTGCCGGAGGCCGGCCCCGAGGAAGACAAGGGTCAGTACAACCCACAGCCCCGGCGCCACTCGCCACCCGGAACCCGGGTGGCCGTCATGCTTTGTGGAAGAGACCATGTTTCGTTTTCTCCCAATGGAAAGGATTCGAGAAGAACTGGAACAATGCCCGCCAGCCGCTCACGCTCATCAGGATCCAGTACAGCGGCGCCAGCAGGGCATATTTCACAAGATCGTAGTATCCCCGCCGGTAGCATCCCACCGCGCCGATATATGCGAACGCGAAGTTCCCGGCAAAGAGACACAGGGCGCCGATAACGAATACCATGCCCGGGAACAGCGCGGTCAACACTTCCACCCGGAAGCAGAACCACAGGAGCGTGAGGAACCAGAATATGGGATTGATCAGGAAGGAAAAGACAATGCCCCCTATCAGCAGCTGGAAATGCAGGAAGTTCCCGACCCCCAGCTCGCGCAACAGGCCGGCGGGCTTGCGCATGTGCACAAAGTACGTCTGAATGTATCCTTTCAGCCACCTCGTTCGCTGCCGGATCCAGAACTCCAGGCTGCTGCAGGCCTCTTCCCAGGTTGTCGTATCCAGCATGCGCGTCCTGTACCCGGCCCTGTGAATACGCACCCCGAGGTCGCAGTCCTCGGTCACGTTGTAGGCGTCCCACCCGAGTAGCTCGCGCAGCTTCCCGGTCACAAAGTGGTTGGACGTACCGCCGAGCGGGATCACCGCGTGCATGGCGGAAAGGCCCGGAAGCGACAGGTCGAACCACGCGGAGTATTCCGCGGTGAACCATCTCGTCAGGAGATTCTGGCGGGGATTATAGAAATTCAGCTTCGACTGCAAACAGATGACTTCCGGCCCGACCATCTCGAAGGCAAGCACCGCCTTTTTCAGCTGATCGGGTTCAGGCCGGTCCTCGGCATCGTAGATGACCAGGTACTTCCCGGTGGCCAGGGCAAGTCCCACGTTACAGGCCTTGGGTTTCGTGCGGGGAAACGATTTCGGCACAACCGTTGCGCGGAAGCCGGCAGGCAAATCGATGGCCGCCGCCGCAGCGCGCGTTTCCGCATCGTCTTCCTCCAGCAGCAGCTGAACGTCCTTGAGATGGGCCGGGTAGTCCATTGCCCGGATGCCTTCAACAACCCGCCGCACCGATTCAGGCTCACGGTACATCGGCACCAGGATCGAAAAGACCGGAAGAAGTTTCTCGTCAATGGCCGCCAGTTCCGCGGGACTGAAAGCTATCTCCGACGATCGTGCCACCGACAACCGGATGAGCAGGAATTTGTATACGGTGAATACCAGGTAGAAAACCGTGGAGAGCAACACAAAGAGCCGGGCCGTCGCCCAGGGCGATTTCCACATCCCGGCCGCGATGGCGACGGCGAGCAGTACCACCAGTCCCTTCTGGCCGCGCGTCATGGGATCACGCGCGCTCCACTCGGGGCGCAACCTGCTCAGGGCCAATGGGTCGTCAAGGTTCACTGGATAACCTCCGAGACCCGTGCGATTGCCTCCTTCAAAACACGAAATGCCAGGTGCTCGCCGGAACGACTAAGCGACAGGCCGGAAGCGTCGAACAAAGGCTCATCCCCGCCCCTCGCCATGAACGCGCTGAACAGGTCTGCCACGGGTATTCGCCGCCGGTACGCGACGCGGATGACCGCCTCCGCGTACGGCGCGGCACGATTGGCGTTCGCGCCGTAAGGAGGAAGCGTGACCCACATGACATTGAGTTTCATCGAACGGAAAAGGATATCAGTGAGGGCCGCAACCTGGCGCTCGAATTCGGCAGGCGATGTTCCGGCCAGGAAATCGGCAAACCCGATCGACAGGATGATCGCCCTTGTCCCGGGCTGAACCAGCGCAGGAACCTGGACCAGCTTCAGAAGCGGCCCGTACGCGTCGGGACAGCTGTCCCACGGGTCCAGCTTCGCCGCCAGCAACCGATCCGCCCCGGCACATGACATGATCGCATTGGACGACGACGCCAGGTTCCTGCCCGCGACGGACTCCCAGACCGGGTCATCGCCCACGAACATCACTGTTCCGCCCAGCGGCCTGGGCCATGAATACTGTCGCCCCGCATCGTCTTCGACTGACGGGACCATCACGAGCCGGACGCCATCCGGACCGATCAGGCTCTCCCCTCTTATCGTCACGGGAGTCACTTCGAACGGCGATCCCAGGAACCGTACAGCTCCAACCGCCACGGGGCTGCCGTGGTGTCTTACGTTCCAGGAAATACGCTTCACGGTCCCTGCCCGGCCCGGGGTCTCCCACCGGAACGGTAGTTTCACTGCCTGCGCAGACGTATATTCAGCATCTGTTTCCCGGATCACCTTTTCCACAACAAGTTCACCGGCCGGCGGCATGTCGCCGGCAATTTCGATGCCGCCCTCGATACGGTCGCCGGGGAAGAACACGGGCGCGATTCCAACCGCACCTCCGCCGATCCGAAGGACTTCCGGTTCGGTAAGAGAGCAATCCACCCGTTTCCCGCACAATCCCGTGAATCCCATC